>Ga0228634_1000827_pt1 | contig 20187 bp, 20 predicted proteins | sample 42DmetaG_FD_190063 | JGI IMG/M metagenome (GOLD analysis project Ga0228634, IMG submission 190063) | Seawater microbial communities from Monterey Bay, California, United States - 42D | ecosystem: Environmental > Aquatic > Marine > Coastal | place: USA: California | collected 2016-09-27 | reverse complement strand
AATAATCTCTTTAATAAATTTTCAAAAAGGCATCTATCTATTGAAAGTAAAGTTTGGAAATGAAGTTGAAGAACTAAGAGTTGTAAAACTTTAAATAGTTAAATTCCATATAAAAGGCATTCCAAAATAAACCATTAAAAGAATCAATAGTATAGAAAAAAGGTTTATGAGAATTCCAACTTTTACCATATCAGCGATATTTAGCAGTTTTGATCCAAATACAACTGCATTTGGAGGTGTTGCAACTGGCAACATAAACGCACATGAAGCAGCTAGCGTTGTTCCTACTAGTAATAAATAAGGATTTATATCCATAAGAGTAGCTAATGGAATCATTACTGGTAAAAGCATAGCTGTAGTTGCCATATTAGAGGTGAGTTCTGTAAGAAAATTCACACCAGCTACTATAAGTAGAATAACAATAAATGCACTTGAAAATGAGATAAAAGTTAATTGCTCCCCAATCCAATTGTCTAAACCTGTAGCTTGAAATCCCTTAGCAATGGATAATCCACCTCCAAAAAGTAGCAGTATCCCCCAAGGAATAGATATAGCATCTTTCCATTTCATTAATGGCTCTTTATTTGTTTGGGAAGGTAAAATGAACAAAATAATTGCACTTGAAATTGCAATCATACTGTCGTCAAAATTTGGAATTATAAGGTTTATGGTATTTTTTCTAAATATCCAGCAGAGTATAGTAATGGTAAATACAAAAAGAATTTTCTTTTCTTCATTGCTAATACCTCCCATTTGATTTAACAGTCTATTAATCTCTTTCTTTCCTCCCGGAAACCCAGCTTTATTCATTTTAAAAGCAACTTTTGTTAAAAACCACCAAACAAAAAACATTAAAATAATGGACACTGGAAGACCAATCTTCATCCACTGAAAAAATGAAATTTCAATATTGAAATTATCTAGAACAAACCCTGCAAATATTAAGTTTGGAGGTGTTCCAATTAAAGTGGCTATTCCACCAGCAGAAGCACTGTAGGCCACTGCTAACATCAATGCTTTTCCAAAAATTTTATTTTCATTTTTTAAAGTGTCTGGATGATCTTTCATCTGATTAATAACAGATAAGGCAATTGGTAGCATCATTACAGTTGTTGCTGTGTTAGAAATCCACATGGAAAGAAATCCAGTTGCTAGCATGAATCCCAATATGATTTTATCATTGCTTCCACCTAATCTTAATATTATATTTAATGCAATTCTTCTATGAAGATTCCATTTTTGGATGGCATTAGCTAAGATAAAACCACCAATAAACAAGAAAATATATTTGTGACCATAGTTGGAGCCTGTTTCTTGAATATTTAGCACGTTCGCTGAGGGAAATAAAATTATTGGTAATAGAGCAGTAACCGCTATGGGCACTACTTCACTAATCCACCATACTGCCATCCAAAGAATAATTCCTAATAGTTTAAAGCCACTTTCTGTCATTTCATAGGGTGGATTTAAAAATAAAGTTGAAAGGAAGAGAAGTGGACCTAGAATTTTATAAAAAATTGATTTACTCATCTTGATAATAGTTGCTATAATATAAATTTTCGATGAATTTTTTCTAAAATTACTTGTGCCATTTTTTCTTTTGATTCGTAGCTCCAACCAGCAATATGAGGACTTAAGACAACATTATCAAACTTTTTAAGTTTTTCAAAACTTTGATTTTCAACCTTATTTAGGCTAAAATTTGAAGACTCAACATCTAGAACATCTAAACAAGCACCAATTATTTTTTTGGAGTTTAAAGAAGTGATTAAATCTTCTAAAACAAGAGATTTTCCTCTTGCAGTATTAATTACGATAAAAGGTTTTTGGAATTTCTCAAAAAAAGAGCTATTCATCATTCCTATTGTTTCACTGCTTAATGGAGTATGTAAACTGACAAAATCTGCTCTTTGAAATATTTCTTCCAAATTAACCTCTTTTACATAATTATTACCAAATCCAGAAATGTATTTGTCATATGCAATGACGTCCATTTCAAATCCATTAAGCCTTTGAGCAAATGCCTTCCCCATATGTCCATATCCGATAATGGCCATTACTTTACCTTTTAGTTCAGTTCCTCTATTTTTTTCTCTTTCCCAAATATTGTTTCTAACTTCATAATTTGCAATATTTAAATGGTTGATTAGAGAAAGAAGCATTCCTAATGTGTGTTCTGCTAAGGCATCTCTATTTCCCTCAGGACTTCTAAAAACTTCTATGTTATTTTCTTCACAATATTCTAAATCAATATTTTCTAATCCAGATCCAGGTCTAGCTATAAATTTTAATTTTTTTGCTAATGTAAGATGCTCTCTATCTAAGGGGAATTTAGATCTAATTATAATTCCTTCTATTTGGTTGGCATTTTTTTTAAAATCTTCAAGAGTCCAATTTTGGCCATTAATAATCTGCCAGTTCCAATTGGAAAGAGTTTGATTTATAATTGGTGAAAAATCATCTAAAACAACAATTCTCATGACTAAAAGTAAAGAGCCATTCCTATTAAGAAATAGATGAGTAATCCAATAATATCATTGGTGGTGGTAATAAATGGGCCAGTTGCAAGTGCAGGATCAATTTTATATTTATTTAGTATCAACGGAACAAATGTTCCAAAAAGACCTGCATAAGTAAATACTGCAACTAAAGAAACTCCAATTGTCAAAGCAAGGTAAAAATCACTTCTTGTTATCCAACAGAATATCAAAGCTATAGAAGCGCAAATAAACCCATTGAATAATGCAACAAGAAGTTCTTTGAACAATTTTTTAAAAATGGATTCGTAATTCAAAGTATTGTTAGCTAAAGATTGTACTATAATTGCCGAAGATTGCACACCAACGTTCCCTCCCATAGCCAATATCAATGGAATGAAAGTTGCCATTACAGCATTTTCCTTTAGTTGGTATTCAAAAAAGCCAATAACATATGCCCCAAGGATTCCTCCTATTAGTCCAATCAATAACCATGGCAATCTCGCTCTGCTAATTACAAATAATGAATCTGAAGATTCTACTTTTTCAGAAATCCCACTCGCCATCTGGTAATCTTTTTCTGCTTCTTCTTTAATAACATCTAGTGCATCATCAATGGTAATTCTACCAAGCAATTTATTGTTTTCATCCACCACTGGTACCACAACTAAGTCGTATTTTTCCATTTTTAGTGCTACAGATTCAGAGTCTTCATTTGCCAAAACTGAAATAGAATCTTTTTTATAAATATCTTTTATTAAAGTTTCGTCAGATGCATATAGAAATCTTTTAAGAGAAAGTATTCCTTTAAATTTTTTTGAAGAATCCACTACATAAATAGTATAAACTTGATTTACATTTTCTACTTGTTCTCTAAGTTTTTTAAGTGCATTTTTAACGGTCCAATTCCAATCTGCAGAAACAAAATCTATATCCATTATTCCACCTGCACTATCTTCGTCATAGTTCATTAGCATAGAAATGTCTGAGGAATGTTCTTCGTCTTTTAAAGCTTCAAGAACTTCTTCTTGGACATTTTCAGGTAAATCTTGAATTACATCTGTAGCATCGTCAGCATCCATTTTTTCTATGGATTCAGCTATTTCTTCTGCAGAAAAAGATTCAAGAAATTGCTCTCTAGTATCCTCCTCAATCTCTACTAAAACTTCAGAAGCTAATTCTTCGTCTAACAATTGGTATAGATATTGAGCTTGGGGAAGATCAACTATTTCTAATATTTCTGCAATGTCTGCAGGGTGTAAAGGATTAATAGCTTCTACGATATAGCTATTATCTTCACTTTCAATTGCTGAAATGACATTGTCTATAAATTCTTTAGTTAATTCAAACTGCATGCAAAAAAGTATGAAATATAATCTACGCGAAAATATGAATTATTAACTGGATTTTAGCTAGTTAATTTTGGATTCTATCATCTTTGTGATTTCTGTGAAGTTTTCAATGGAAAGTTCCTCTGGTCTTTTTGTTAGTAAAACATGGTCAATTTTTTTATCTCCTAATAAAGACTTTAGTGAATTTCTAGCCATTTTCCTTCTTTGATTAAAAATAGCTTTGACAACTCGAAAAAATAACTTTTCGTCACAATCTAGTTTAATTATATTATTTCTAGTTATTTTAATAACACCAGATTTTACTTTTGGTGGTGGATTAAAAACTTCTTCATTTACTGTAAATAAATATTCTACGTCGTAATATGCTTGAATTAATACAGATAAAATACCATACTTCTTAGTCCCTGGACCCGAGCAAACCCTTTCGGCAACTTCTTTCTGAAACATTCCCACCATTTGATCTATTATCGTTCTGTTTTCATAGATTTTGAAAAGTATTTGAGAAGATATGTTGTAGGGGAAATTACCGGTGACAGAATAGTTTCCTTTAAATATTTTAGTCCAATCAGTTTTTAAAATATCTTCATTGTAAACTACCAAAGTTGGAAATGTATTTTTTAAATAGGTTATTGATTCATCGTCTAACTCGTAGGAAATTAAATCAATATTTTCATGCAAAAGAAATTTTGTTAAAGCACCTGTCCCAGGTCCAATTTCAAGTAAGTTAATTTTATTAGACTTTGAAATAGCATTAGATATTCGCTCGCTTATTTTTTCATCTATTAAAAAATGTTGTCCTAAGTGTTTTTTTGGTTTTACATCCATCATTCAAAAGATTGCATGTCTATAAATTTCTTGTAGAAGCTGTTTTTGGCTATCAATTCTTTGTGATTACCTATTTCTACAATTTTCCCATTATCTAAAACAATAATTTTATCTGCATTTTGTATTGTTGATAGTCTATGAGCTATAACCAAAGAAGTTCGATTTTTCATTAATCTGTTTAAAGCTTCTTGAACAGCTTTTTCAGACTTGGTATCTAATGAAGATGTAGCTTCATCTAAAATAAGTATTTCGGGGTTTTTATAAATTGCTCTAGCTATGCTCAACCTTTGTTTTTCACCACCAGACAATTTGTTGCCGGCGTCCCCAATAAACGTCTCGTATTTTTCATCAAGGTTTTGAATAAATTCATCAGCATTGGCCATTTTAGAAGATTCCAAGACTTTAGAATTTTCTATTTCAACTCCAAAAGCAATATTATTTACTACAGTATCATTGAAAAGAATAGAATCTTGTGTTACTACTCCCATTAAGGTTCTAAGCTGATTTAGATTGATTTTTTTAATATTAATATTATCAATATTTATACTTCCATCGACAACATCATAAAATCTAATTAATAAATCTGCAATAGTTGATTTACCTGCTCCAGAATGACCTACAATTGCTACTGTTTCTCCTTTTTTTATTTTAAATGTAATGTCTTCCAAAACCTGTTCCTGGTTGTACTTAAAGGAAACTTTGTTAAAACTTATTTCTTTTTTGAAACTTATGGGTTGTGGGGCTGCAGGACTATTTATAATTAATTCGTCTTGTAATGTTATTTTTTCAATTCGTTCTAAAGCTGCTATTCCCTGAGATGAGTCATAAACAGCTTTAGAAATAGATTTGAATGGACTTATAAGCTGAGAAAATAAAATAAGATAACCAATAAAAACATCTGGCTGAATAAACTGGTTTAGAACTAAGTTTCCACCGTATAATAAGACTCCAGAAGTTGCCAAAACTCCCAAAAATTCACTTATTGGAGATGCTAAGTAAATTCTTCTATTTATTCCAAGCATTAAGTTGTAAAGCGAATTGCTTTTCTTCTGATATTTGTTATTGATAAACGACTGAGCATTAAAACTCTTAATAATTTTTAAGCCAAATAAAGTTTCTTCAGTCAAGGATAAGATATCTCCCAAATTCTCTTGTCCCTTTTTAGATCTCTTCTTTAAACCATTACTAATTTTTGAAATAATGAGTCCCGCAATAGGTAAGAACAATAGAATGAAAAAAGTCAATTTAAAACTTATAATAAAAAGGGTGGCAAAATAGCCAATAACATAAAATGGATCTTTAAAAATTGCGTTAGTAGTTGCTTTAATTGCAAGTTCAGTCTCTTTTAAATCAGCAGAAAATGTCGATAATAAATTTCCTTTTCTTTCATCAGAGAAGAAGGACATAGGTAAAACAAGTATTTTCTGATACATTTTTTCTCGCAATTTTTTTACTGAACTTTGAACTAAGTCTGAGAGAAAAAATGTGCTTAAAAAAGTAAACATATTTTTTAAAAAAACCATTATTACTAAAAATATACAGATCAATATTAGTGTAGAATATCTTCCTTCACTTATTGCATGCTTGGCTAAGTAATAATTGATAAAGTTTAATAATCCATCTTTAGTCCAGGTGAAATCCCCATGGTAGGAGCTAATTGTTTTTTCAAAAACAGCATTAGAAGAATTGAATATAATTCTTAATAAAGGAATGATCATAGCAAAAGAAAAGATGGAAAATACCATTCCTAGAATATTAAATCCTAGGTTCAAAAAAAGAGTTCTTTTGAATTGCAAGGTTATTTTAGCTATCCTAATTAAGTTTTTCATATTTAATCATCTTTTGCAAAGTTAATATACTTCCTTAATTGTTATTATCAACTATCAATATCTCTAACTATTGTGTTAAAGTGATCTCTTTTTCTAAATTTGCATCCTTAATGAGTGTAAGACAAGAAAAAATAGCTAGTGTAATTAAAAAAGAGCTTGGAATCTATTTTCAGCGAAATGCAATTTCAATTGGTAAAGGGGCAATGGTTACTGTAACAACCGTAAGAATGAGTCCAGATTTATCTATCGCAAAAGTTTATATAAGTATTTTTGGAGGAAAAGATAACGATGAATCATTTGACCATATTTATACTCAATCAAATTCTATAAGATACGAGATAAGTAAATTGGTAAGAAACCAATTAAGAAAAATGCCAGAATTGCATTTTTACAGAGACGATTCGTTGGATTACGCCCAAGAAATTGACAATTTATTGAAATGAAGAAGCTCTACAAATTTCTACTGAATACTCTTCCAAGGCCGCTTTTAATCAGGCTAAGTTATTTATTCAAATTATTTGCACCATTGGCTTATTATGGAAATGAAGTACATTGCCCAGTATGTGAAAGAGATTTCAGGAAATTCCTTTCTTATGGGTCCAATACCGCGCATAGAGAAAATGTCCTATGTCCTTATGATTTGACTTTGGAAAGACATAGATTGATGTGGCTTTATTTGAAAAAGAGTTCTTTTTTTGAAGAGGAAATTCAAAAAGTTCTCCACATTGCTCCAGAACAATGTTTTTATCCAATTTTTAAAAAACAGAAAAATCTGAATTATACTACTGCAGATATGGAATCTCCAATTGCTGATTTACATTTTGATTTACATAATATTCCTCTTGAAGATAATTTGTATGACGTTATTTTTTGCAATCATGTTTTAGAACATGTTGAAGACGACCACCAATGTATGAAGGAGTTGCACAGGGTAATGAAACCTGGTGGATGGGGGATTTTTCAGGTTCCGATTGATTACAATAATAAAATCACCTATGAAGACTCTTCAATCACCGATCCTAAAGAAAGAGAAATTCACTTTTGGCAAAAAGACCATGTTAGATTGTATGGCTTAGATTATCCAAAAAAGCTTGAAAAAGCAGGCTTTAAAGTGGATGTTTTTGACCCCAAAACTTCTCTTAAAGATGTAGACTATGAAAAATTAAGATTGAATTCTTCTGAACTCATTTTTATAGCTCGTAAATAATGTATAATAAGTCCTTTATTATTAATCAACTTTCTGAATTAAATAAAGTTTCTAAAGAAATTATTGAATTAACAAAAGCCTATAATTTATTTTTGTTTGAAGGAGAAATGGGAAGTGGAAAAACTACTCTTATTAGTTCAATAGTATCTATTTTAGGTGTTCAAGATGCTAATTCTCCAACTTTCAGTATTATAAATACCTATTTGGGTGATAGTATGCAGACAATTTACCATGTAGACTGCTATAGAATTGAAAATGAAAATGAGGTAGAAAATATAGGCTTACTAGAGATCATAAACGATAAAAATTTGTGTTTTATTGAGTGGCCACAAAATATTTATAACTTTTTACCATCTAATTGCGTAAGGATAAATATAACAGTAGACAAAGGCCTACGAAAAATTAATATTAAGACATGAGTTTATCTGGAGATGCACTTAAATCATTAGCACTTCAAGCTTCACTTTCTCCTCAAGAGGAAATGCTAGAAACTAGCCAGAAGAATCAAAATTTATATATAGGAATTCCAAAAGAAACAGAGTTACAAGAACAACGAGTCGCATTAGTGCCTGAGTCTGTAAGTTTACTAGTTGCAAATGGCCACAGAGTTGTTGTTGAAACTGGCGCCGGTGAAAACGCTAATTTTTCGGATTCTGACTATAGTGAGTCTGGTGCTGAAATTATATACGATACAAAGCAAATATATAAGGCAGATATAATACTCAAAGTAAGCCCACCTAACGACAATGAGATTGCTTTAATGAAGCACAAGCAGATACTATTTTCTGCCCTACAGATTACTGCTCAGCCTGAAAATGCATTGAAAAAATTAATGGCAAAAAAAATTACAGCTATAGCTTGGGATTACATTGAAGACCAGAGCGGTTCTTTTCCTTTAGTCAGATCTATGGGAGAAATAGCTGGAACTTCATCTTTTTTAATTGCAGCAGAGCTTATGAGTAATGCTAATAATGGAAAAGGATTGATGATGGGAGGAGTTGCCGGTATTACCCCTCCAGAACTAGTAATAATTGGTGCTGGTACTGTAGGACAGTTTGCTGCTAGTGCCGCTTTATCACTTGGTGTTTCTGTAAAAGTATTTGATAATTCTTTATTTAAACTAAGACGACTTCAGAACGAAATTGGGCAAAAGGTTTTTACTTCGGTCATTCAGCCTAAAGTTTTAGAAAAAGCATTAATGAGATGTGATGTAGCTATTGGTGCTCTTAGTGCTCCACATGGAAGGACCCCTTGTATTGTGAGTGAAGATGTTATTAAGAAAATGAAATCAGGTTCGGTTATAGTAGATGTAAGTATTGACAAAGGAGGTTGTTTTGAAACATCTAAAGTTACTACCCACCAAAACCCAACATTTACTAAGCATGATGTTATTCATTATTGTGTTCCTAATATTGGTTCTAGAGTTTCAAGAACAGCAAGTTTTAGTTTAAGTAATATTTTTTCACCATTATTAATTGAAATTTCAGAGAGTGGAGGTTGTGAAAAATTGATTCAATACTCCAAAGGATTTAGACACGGAGTATATATTTATAATGGAACATTAACCTCTTCAATTTTAGGAAAGGCTTTTAATATTCCATATAAAAACTTGGATTTACTTATTTCAGCACTTTAAAAGGATTTAACTTACGTAAAGACTTGACTTTACAGCATCAACAATTCTCTTAACGCTTGGAAGGGCTTCATCAATTAAGACTTTAGAAAATGCAAAAGGTGTATCAGCTTGCATAACCCTCATTACAGGAGCGTCTAAGTAATCAAAGGCATGTCTTTGTAGGTGGTAAGCAATTTCTCCAGATATTGAGGCAAGTGGCCAACTTTCTTCAACGACTACACATCTGTTGGTTTTCTTTACAGAACTAACAATCGCTTCATAGTCAATTGGTCTTACAGATCTTAGGTCAATTACTTCGCAAGAAACACCATCCTTAGCAAGTTCATCTGCTGCCTGATAAGCAACTTTTAAAATTTTACCAAAAGAAACTATTGTTACGTGTTCACCTTTTCTTTTGATGTCTGCTTTCCCAATGGGCACTAAATATTCACCTTCAGGAATTTCACCTTTATCACCATACATTTTTTCAGATTCCATAATAAGAACAGGGTCATTGTCTCTAATTGCAGATTTTAAAAGACCTTTCGCATCGTATGGATTAGAAGGAGTAACAACTTTAAGTCCAGGAACATGGGCATAAAAAGATTCAAAGCTTTGAGAATGAGTTGCAGCTAATTGACCTGCTGGACCATTTCCTCCCCTGAAAACTATTGGACAGGAATATTGTCCTCCACTCATCTGAAGGATTTTTGCTGCACTATTAATTATTTGATCTGAAGCAAGGAGTGCGAAATTCCAAGTCATAAATTCTACAATTGGTCTTAGACCATTCATGGCTGCTCCAACTGCAATTCCTGCGAATCCAAGTTCAGCAATTGGGGTGTCGATAACTCTTTTAGCGCCAAACTCGTCCAACATACCTTGGGAAACTTTATATGCTCCGTTGTACTCAGCAACTTCTTCACCCATAAGAAAGACTGTTTCGTCTTTTCTCATTTCCTCTACCATTGCTTCTCTAAGAGCCTCTCTATATTGAACTGTTCTCATATTGTAAAATTTGGCCAAAAGTAAATCATAAATAAGACATTTTAAATTAAATTAATATTTTTTTAAAAAAATTATTTCAAAAACTCTTGTTTAGACAAATTTTATTGTGAATTAACAATATTATACAGATGATTATAATTGTTATAGATAGAATTATTTACCTTTATTAAATAAATCTTTTTAAATGAAAATATTAGTATGTATTAGTAAAGTGCCAGATACTACAAGCAAAATAAATTTTGTGGATAACAATACAAAATTTGATGAAAATGGAGTACAGTATATTGTGAATCCATACGACGAGTGGTATGCTTTAGTTCGGGCCTTGGAATTAGTTGAGGCTAGTGGTGGAACTGTAACCACAATAACAGTTGGAACATCTTCAGACGACCCAACCATCAGAAAAGCCCTTGCTATTGGAGCAAACGACGCTGTTAGAATTGATGCAGATCCAACAGATTCATTTTTTGTAGCTAAACAAATCTCTGAATATGCAAAAAATGAAAATTATGATATTGTAATGACGGGAAAAGAAACTATTAATTATAATGGAGCTCAAATTGGCGGAATGCTTGCAGAATTACTTGACATGCCTTTTGTCTCTTTGGCAAATAAGTTGGACGTTAATGGTACTCAAGCAACCTTAGAAAGAGATGTACAAGGAGGAATAGAGGTGGTTGAAGTTGATTTCCCATTTGTTTTAAGCGCATCTAAGGGAATGGCAGAACAAAGAATTCCCAACATGAGAGGAATCATGGCAGCTCGAACAAAACCTTTAAATGTTATAACACCTACAGATCATAACCAATTGACATCAGTAGTTAAATTTGAATTACCTGCCCCAAAAACGGGTTGTAAATATTTAGATCCGGAAAGTATGGATGAATTAGTAGAGTTATTACATAATGAAACAAAAGTTATTTAATTATGTCAGTATTAGTATTTGTTGAAATTAAAAATAAATTAAGTAAGGCTGCCAAGGAAGCCATTACTTACGGAAAGAATTTAGGCGAAGTTAATGTAGTTACTTATGGAAATGCAAGTGACGAAGTTCTTTTGGAAATGGGAGATTATGGTGCTAAGACTATTTTAGTCTACAGAAAGATTAATGAACCAAATGATCAAGTTATTTCTAAGCTTATCTTAAAAGCAGTTGACAATCTTGATGCAGAATTTATTCTTCTTTCTCAAGACCAAACAGGAAAATCTATTGGACCAAGGGTTGCAGCAAAATTAGAAGCAGGACATGTTTCAGGTGCTATTTCCTTACCGGAAGCCTCAGCTGATTTTACGGTAAAAACCAATGTTTATTCTGGAAAAGCAATTGCATACGTCTGTGTCCACTCAGATAAAAAAGTTATATCCATACTTCCAAATTCGATTCAACCGGTAGAAAATAAAGTCGATGCATCTGTTTCAGAGTTCGAGGAGGATTTAGGAAATGGAAGAATTAAGTCTGTGGATTTAAAACCTTTAGGTGACGGTATACCATTACCTGAAGCAGAACTAGTAGTTTCTGCTGGCAGAGGATTGAAAGGCCCTGAGAATTGGGGAATAGTTGAAGATTTAGCACTTTCTTTAGGTGCTACTACAGCATGTTCTAGGCCGGTTGCAGATATTGGATGGAGACCTCATCACGAACATGTTGGTCAAACTGGTGTTGCTATCAGACCTAACCTTTATATTGCTGCAGGTATTTCAGGAGCTATTCAACATTTAGCTGGTGTAAATGGAAGTAAGGTTATTGTTGTTATTAATACAGATCCTGAAGCACCATTTTTTAAGGCTGCAGATTACGGTGTAGTTGGAGATGCATTTGAAGTATTGCCAAAATTAACTGCGGCAATCAACAATTTTAAAGCTTCACAAAGATAATTTCTTAATATTTGGTTATCTTTATATTTAACTCAAAATGTAGGTTTACGTTTATTTTTATATGGATAAAATCAAGTTAGATATTGCCGGATTGTCCTACAGTCAAACTCAGTCAGGAGCTTATGCTTTGGTTCTTTGTGAAGTGATTGGTAAAAGAAGACTACCAATTATTATTGGTGGATTTGAAGCTCAAGCTATAGCAATTGAGTTAGAAAAAATGACACCAAGTAGACCTTTAACTCACGACTTATTTAAAAACTTTTCCGATCATTTTAATATAAACTTAGTAGAAGTAATTATATACAATTTAGTGGAAGGAATTTTTTTTGCAAAACTTATTTGTGAGCAAGAAGGAAAAGAAGTGGAAATTGATTCTAGAACTTCGGATGCTATTGCTTTAGCTGTTAGATTTGAATGTCCTATTTATACTTTTGAATTTGTCTTAAGTTCTGCAGGTATTATTTTAGATGACGATGATGTGGAAGATTTGGAGGAAATTAATTCTGAGATAAACTTAGAGGAAATCACTAAAAACCCTACTGAAAGAATGAGTCTTAAAGAACTCAAAAAGCATCTAAAAAAATCAATTGACAATGAAGATTACGAAGCAGCTTCAAGATTTAGAGATGAAATTAACAAAAGAAAAGAAAACTAAAACTTTCACAGCACTAATTTTTTATTTGACTTTAAACCTTATACTAACAGGTTGCTCAAATTCAATAGAAAATAAATTAATAGGATTTTGGGAAATTGATTATATAGAATTCAAGGACCAAAAAATCTCAACCGTTCCAGTTGACGAAAAGTACACCATGAAATTGACTAAAAAAACCAATAAAAGACAGTTCTCTATCGATGGAGTCAAAGGGTCTTGGTTACTAGATGATTCTATGTTGTTATTTGAAAATATTCCAGAATCAAAAACTTACATTGACTCTATGTTTGTTGTTAATGATATAAATGGAAATTCTTCTATTGTTCTTCAAAATGGAGATCAAAAAATTGCTACAATTAAAGAGGGATTCGTTGTTCCGGAAAAAGTAAAATATAAAATGAAAATTATTTCTGTTAACTTAGACCAATTAATCCTTCAAATTGATGGAGATTTTCATACCTATAATAAAGTAAACTAATATTTTGGACATTTCTTTTGTTTCTGTTTTAAGAGGTATAGTTGGGATTGCAGTTGTTGTTTCAATAGCCTTTTTATTTAGTGAGAAAAAGTCGAAAATACCCTGGAAAATAGTTGGCATTGGACTTTTGTTTCAAATTGTTCTAGCATTTTTAATTTTAAATCCTTTTGGGGTTTCTTTTCTTGAATATTTCAGATTAGGTTTCCAACTTTTAGGAAAGATGTTTGTTGCTATTCTTGATTTTAGTAAAGCTGGAGCTGACTTTCTTTTTGGCTCTTTTTTAGATACAGAAAAACATGGATTTCTTTTTGCGTTTCAAGTTTTACCTACCATTATCTTCTTTTCAGCTTTAACGAGTTTATTGTTTTATATGGGGGTAATCCAAAAAATAGTATATTATTTTGCTTTAATAATGACCAAAGTTTTAAATCTTTCAGGTGCTGAAAGTCTTTCAGTTGCGGGAAATATTTTCTTAGGACAAACAGAATCTCCACTAATGATTAAAGCTTATTTGGCAAAAATGTCAAGATCTGAATTACTTTTGGTAATGACTGGAGGAATGGCTACTCTGGCTGGTGGAGTTCTTGCTGCTTACATTGCATTTTTAGGAGGAGACGATCCTATTGAAAGATTAATATTTGCAAAGCATTTACTGGCAGCCTCTTTCATGGCTGCCCCTGGGGCTGTAATTATTTCTAAAATTCTAATTCCCCAAACCCAAGAAATTGATTCAAATGTTGAAGTTTCTAAAGAGAAAATAGGTAGTAATGTTTTAGATTCTATTTCAAATGGAACTGTGGAAGGACTGAAACTAGCAGTGAATGTTGCTTCCATGCTTTTGGTTTTTATAGCTTTTCTTGCAATGGGTAATTTTATACTATTAAAAATAGGCTCTTTTACGGGATTAAATTCTCTTATTAATGATTTTAGCAATGGTCAATTTTCGGAGCTTTCACTTCAGGTTATATTGGGCTATATTTTTGCGCCTTTAATGTGGCTTTTGGGTGTATGTAGTGAGGATATTACGATTGTTGGAAGATTAATTGGTGAAAAATTAATAATGACAGAGTTTATAGGTTACATAAGCCTTGGAGATTTAAAATCCACAGGGTCTTTTGCACAAGAGAAATCCATAACAATGGCTACTTACATGCTATGTGGTTTTGCTAACTTTGCTTCAATTGGTATTCAAATTGGAGGAATTGGTTCTCTAGCTCCTAGTAAAAGAAAACTCCTATCGGAACTAGGAATGAAGGCTCTATTGGCAGGAACATTGGCCTCTCTTTTATCTGCTACAATCGTTGGGATGACTTATTAACTTTTCGTTGATAAGTTTTTAAATCATTTCTTAATTTTTGAATAAATACATTCTATTTTTAGAGCACAAAATCTTTATGAAACAATACCATAAATTATTATCCCATATTCTTGAAAAAGGTGTTCAAAAAGGAGATAGAACCGGAACTGGAACCTTAAGTACATTTGGATATCAAATGAGATTTGATCTTTCAGATGGCTTTCCGCTACTAACCACAAAAAAACTTCATTTAAAATCTATAATTCACGAATTACTTTGGTTTATAAAAGGAGAAACAAACACCAAGTATTTAAAGGAAAATAATGTTAAAATATGGGACGCTTGGTCTGATGAAAATGGTGATTTAGGTCCGGTTTATGGGCATCAGTGGAGAAACTGGAACTCAGACGGAGTGGATCAAATTAGTATTTTAATTGATCAAATTAAAAATAACCCTAATAGCAGAAGAATGATTGTATCTGCATGGAATCCAAGTGTTCTTCCAGATACTTCTGAGAGTTTCTCTACAAATGTTGCCAATGGGAAAGCTGCTTTGCCTCCTTGTCATGCTTTTTTTCAATTTTATGTTTCTGAAGGAAAATTATCTTGTCAATTGTACCAAAGAAGTGCTGATACTTTTCTTGGTGTTCCATTTAACATAGCGTCTTACGCTTTATTTACCATGATGATTGCTCAAGTAACTAATTTAGAGGTTGGAGATTTCATTCATACGTTTGGGGATGTTCATTTGTACAATAATCATCTGCAACAAGCAAAAGAGCAATTATCTAGAGATTTTCGTAGTCTTCCTACAATGAAGATTAATCCGAAAATAACAAATATCAACGACTTTAAGTATGAAGATTTTGAGTTAATTAATTATGATCCACATCCACATATAAAAGCAGCTGTTTCCGTATGATTATTTCTATAATAGTGGCTATCGGCAAAAACCAAGTTATTGGAAAAAATAATCAATTAATTTGGCACCTCCCAAAAGACATGAAATTTTTCATGGATACAACCATGGATACTGTGGTAATAATGGGAAGGAAAAATTATGAAAGTATTCCAAAAAAATATAGACCATTAAAAAACAGAAAAAATGTTATTATTACTAGAAATAAGTCTTATAAAGCAGAGGGTTGTATTGTAGTCAATAGCATTGGTGAAAGTCTAGAAGTTCTTAATAATATTGAAAACAAAGAAGTATTTGTTATAGGAGGTGGAGAAATTTATAAAAAATTCTTAGAAAAAGGATTAATAGATAGAATGTATATAACCCATATTGACGAACATTTTGATGGGGATACTTTTTTCCCAAAAGTTAATTATGAATTTTGGAAATCGTCAGAAATTCTTGTTCATAAAAAAGATGAAGTTAATCCTCATGACTTCAAGATAATGGTTTATGATAAATTAATTTAGGCTACTTTAAGTTTGCTAATTTTTGATTTTGAAAACTGTTTTTCAGCATAGGACAAATCAATAACTAATTTCTTTATTTTTTGATCTGGAGCATTAAACATAGAATCTGTAAGAATTGCTTCGCAAATGGATCTTAGACCTCTAGCACCTAAATTTAAAAGCATTGCTTTTTGAACAATAAAATCTAAAACCTCTTTCTTAATAATTAGGTTTATTTCATCCATCTCAAATAATTTGACATACTGTTTGGTAAGCGCATTTTTAGGTTCTGTTAAAATACTCAATAAGGTTTCTTCACTTAGCGGATGAAGATAGGTTAGAACAGGAAATCTTCCAATAAGTTCTGGGATTAATCCATATTTTTTGACATCAAGTTGATTAACATTGGATAGTATTTTTTCATCGTTAAAATTCGCATCAGATAAGGTGTTAAATCCAATAGACTGACTTTTCACCCTTCTTTCAATTATTTTAGAAATTCCGTCAAAAGCTCCACCGCAGATGAAAAGTATATTTTTGGTGTCAATTTGAATCATTTTTTGTTCAGGATGCTTTCTACCGCCTTGAGGTGGAACATTTACTATCGCACCTTCTAAAAGCTTAAGCATTGCTTGTTGTACACCTTCCCCAGAAACATCTCTTGTAATCGATGGATTATCACTTTTTCTAGCAACTTTATCAATTTCATCTATAAAAACTATTCCTCTTTCTGCCGCTTCAACATTGTAGTCTGCCGCTTGAAGAAGTCTTGAAAGAATACTTTCAACATCTTCACCAACATAGCCAGCTTCAGTAAGAACTGTAGCATCAGCAATACAAAATGGTACTTTTAAAAGGTTAGCAATAGTTTTTGCAAGTAGTGTCTTTCCAGTTCCAGTTTCACCAACCATGATAATATTAGATTTTTCTATCTCAATATTGTCATTGGTTTTATTTTTTTGGGTGAGTCTTTTGTAGTGATTGTAAACAGCAACCGACAATACTTTCTTAGCTTCATCTTGTCCAATTACATGCAGTCCTAAATTTTCTACAATTTCTTTTGGAGTAAGAAGTTTAAGAGTATTCTCAATTTCATTTTTAGATTTTATTCCACCTTCTTCTTTGACTATTAAATGAGCTTGAGTGATACAAGAATCACAAATGTGACCAGTTATTCCTGCAATAAGTACATTTACCTCTTTCTTTTCTCTACCACAAAATGAGCATCTTATACTATCTTCTGAAGTTTTTGACATAGTTTATTTTCTAGTTAATACTTCATCAATCATCCCATAATCTTTTGCTTCTTGAGATGTCATCCAGTAGTCTCTATCACTATCTTTCCAAACTGAATCGTAATCTTTTTTAGTATGATGAGAGATAATATCGTAAAGTTCTTTCTTTAATTTCTGTATCTCTCTAGCTGTAATTTCTATGTCTGAAGCCTGACCTTGTGCACCACCTAGCGGTTGGTGAATCATAACTCTTGAATGTTTCAGTCCAGTTCTTTTCCCATCTTCTCCAGCACATAATAGTACAGCCCCCATGGATGCGGCCATTCCTATACAAATAGTAGATACATCTGGTTTAATATATTGCATAGTATCATAGATACCAAGACCTGCGTAAACTGAACCTCCTGGGGAATTAATATAAATTTGAATATCTCTTTTGGAATCAATGGACTCTAAAAAAAGTAATTGGGCTGTAATTATATTGGCCACATAATCGTCTATAGCAGTTCCAAGAAAAATAATTCTATCCATCATTAATCTTGAAAAAACATCCATTACCGCAATATTCATTTGCCTTTCTTCAATAATATTTGGGGTCATTCCAACGGGTACGTTAGGTAATATTGAACTATAACTGTCTAAGGTAGAACTGGATATTCCCATGTGTTTTGTGGCGTACTTTCTAAACTCTTCACTACTGTTGATCATAATATTTTTCTTTATTTAAAGTTAGGAATTTATTGAGACAGCTCTGCAACCTTTTTAGTAAAATCTTCATGAGAAATAAACTTATCGTTAATTTTCAAGGTGTTTTTAAGATATTCCATCACTTTTTTATCGTAGATCATATCGTTGATTTTTCTAGCTTCTTCGTTATTTGAAAGCACTTTTTGAGCTGTTTTTTTCAATTCATCTTCTTCGGGAATCATCATTCCATATTGAACGTATTGATTACCCATTAACTCCATTGTGAAATTTAATAACTCCTCTCCATCAACTTTTATTTCTTGATCTTTAATAATGAAATTTTCAATTAATTGCCATTTTAAACCTTCCGCATATCTATCATATTCTTTTTCAACATCTTCTTTTTTTGCTTCTTTGTTAGAAGAGAGTATCCATTTTTTTAAAAAATTATCAGGTAATTTAATTTTTAGTTTTTTTATAAGGTTTGTAGAGATTTCATTTTTTAAAAGTCTATCTATATCTACGACAAACATTTTGTTTAAGTCTTCATTTACTTTAGTTCTAAACTCTTGTTCATTCTTAGCTTCCCCAGCACCATATATTTTATCAAAAAGTACTACATCAATATTTGCGGGCTCTAAAGTTTTAATCTCGTTAACAGTCATTAAAACATCATTTATATAATGTTTAGCTTTTTCTTTATCAATTCCAAGCATTGCCGCCATATCTGCCTCTCCTCTTGAGATTTTCTTAGGGTCTAGTTGGAATGTGTCTGTAGGCTTACAACCTGTAAGTTTTTTCTTTGATTTTTTGTCTGTAATAAATTCCAACGACACTGTAGAACTTTGGTTAAATCCATCAATAACTATATTTCCGCTCTGGTCTAATTCTTTGAAATTAGCCATAATCATATCTCTCTCACCAGCCTTATCTACACTAGTAAGTTTTCCGTATCTTCTTGCATAGTCATCTATCTGCTTGTCAATTAATGCTTCATTAATTTTTGGTTGGTATTTTGTGTACTTTAATCTTCCAGGCAAATCAGGTAAAATTTCTGGCGCTAATCCCAATTCATACTTAAATTCAAAGTCTGAAGGTTGGTTCCAATCTATTTTTATTTTTTCGTCTTCAATTGGAAGAGGATTCCCCAAAATATTAAGCTTGTTTTCAGTTATGTGATCGTAAATTGACTTGTTGAGTAACTTGTCAATTTCCTCAGCTAAAATTGAAGGTCCGTATTTTTTCTTGATAATGCTTGTAGGAACGTGCCCTTTTCTAAAACCTGGAAGTTGCATTTGTTTCCTATGATTTTTTAATGAAGACTCGTAGGGAGTTTTATAATCTTCGTTCGAAATTTTTACAGTAAGAACAGCATTTAGGGAATCAATTTTCTTTACGCTAACATCCATGTTTTTTATTTAATGTAAAAATGGCATAAAGCTATCTCTATGCCATTAGGTTATTTGGTACGGGTGAAGGGAGTCGAACCCCCACGCCTTGCGGCACTAGATCCTAAGTCTAGCGTGTCTACCAATTCCACCACACCCGCATTTATTGTAATGCTTTTAAAAAGCAGTTTGCAAATTTATTCAATTTTATCAAATAGAAAAGCTCAAAAATAATTTTCTGCTACCTTTATAGTTATATTTTTGCAATAATATGTTATCAATCGACCTTTCAGAAGTTGGAGTTCCAAAAGCTCATCATTATTTATTAGGCGCAGTAGGTCCAAGACCAATTTGTTTTGCAAGTACAATAGACGAAAAAGGTAGGCCAAATCTAGCTCCTTTTTCTTTTTTCAATGTATTCAGTTCTAACCCACCAATTGCTGTTTTTTCACCATCTCGTAGCGGAAGAACAGGCCAACATAAAGATACCTTTAACAATGTAAAGAAGGTAAAACAAGTTGTTATCAACCTAGTTAATTATAAAATGGTGGAACAAATGTCTCTAGCAAGTTCCCCTTATCCACCAGAAACAGACGAATTTGTTAAAAGTGGCTTAACCCCATTAAAGTCAGAATTAATAAAACCTTTTAGGGTCAAAGAAGCTCCAGTTCAGATGGAATGTGAAGTAATCGAAATAAAAGAATTGGGTCAGAGCGGGGGCGCCGGAAATTTAGTAATATGCAAAATTTTAAAGATGCATATTTCAAAAGAATTATTAAATAATGAAAAAATGATAGATCAAGAAAAAATTGATCTTGTAGGGAGAATGGGAGGTGATTGGTATTGTAGAAC
>Ga0228634_1000824_pt1 | contig 20272 bp, 21 predicted proteins | sample 42DmetaG_FD_190063 | JGI IMG/M metagenome (GOLD analysis project Ga0228634, IMG submission 190063) | Seawater microbial communities from Monterey Bay, California, United States - 42D | ecosystem: Environmental > Aquatic > Marine > Coastal | place: USA: California | collected 2016-09-27 | reverse complement strand
ATCTATGTTCAACGTATCTCCCAGTTTAACTTTAATTATACCATTTTTTTTATCGTTATAGATAGTTAGAGGGTTGTTTAAGTTTTTGAAGGATTTATGATAGTTTCTTCTATTATTGGAGAATTCATGAAAGTCAGTATAAGTATTGATATATCTCGTATGATCAAAAGAAATACTATCAATTTTCGTTTCAAACATTAATTCATCATTTATGATTAACTTGCTTTCATAGATACCAAGTTTATTATAAGATAGATCATAAGGGTCATACGCGTCAAACGAAAATCCTAGACCTCCATTTTCAGGTAAAAAGTTAATCGGTATATAAATTGTTTTTTGTTCAGGAAAATAAATACTGTTAGTTAATGATAGTTTATATTTAAAACTTTTATCTGAAGCAATATAACCTTCTTTTGATAAGCTATAAATTTTTAGATGACTTAATTTTGGACTTTTAGAGTCTTTTATTTTATATCCAAATTTTAGCGGATTTAATGCCGTTTCAGTTTTAGTATCTCTCAATTCAAAATGTAGATGAGGAGCAGTTGAACCACCCGTATTACCCGATAAAGCGATAACTTGCCCTTTTTTAACTTTAATTTCATCAGCTGTTAATTCTATATCTATTTCAAAACTTTCTTGAAGGTGTTGATAAAACTTAACAATAGAATCAATTTTCCCTTTAAATAACGAACAATGTGCGTAAACACTTGTAACCCCTTCAGGATGATTTATATAGATTGCTTTGCCATATCCATAACTAGATACTTTAATTCTTGAAACATATCCATCTTGTACGGAAAAAATTTTCATTCCTTCAACGTGCTTTGTTTTATAATCCACCCCCATGTGGAAATGATTGGTTCTTAGTTCACCAAAATTTGCTGCAAAAATTAATGGGATTTCTAAAGGAGATCGGTAATTTAAATTGTTGTCAGGTTGGGCGCAAACAATTTTATTAAAAGTAATAATTGATAATAATAAGATTAAAGTATTTTTCATCTTTCAAAAGTAGTTTAATTAAGAAAAAAGCTAAAAAGATTTTTATAAAATGTTGTTAATTTATGCTACATTGTTAATTTTGTACAAAGTCGTGAAAGATGACAGAAAAGATTCAACATATAATTAATGATATCCGATTGAAAAGCAATTCTTTGCATACTCAATTGATTTCAGAAAGAGAGAGAGCTAGGAAGTTGGAAGTTGAATTAAATGAATTAACATCTCAAAAAAATGTGTTAGAGGATGAGAAAACACAATTAAATGAGAATGTTATTAAATTAAAGTCAGAATTAGAAGCGATTTTTAAACAAAGAGTCGATAATGAGAATTCTATTGCAGAAAATAGAAATCAAGATATCGATGATTTAGTGAGGGAAATTGAACACTGCATCAATCAGTTAAAAAAATAACAGAATGGGTAAAGTATCCTTAAAAGTTGTCGTTGCTGGAAGAACATATCCACTTACTCTTAATGAAGAGGAGAAGGATAAGGTCTTAAAAGCTGCTGATGATATAAATAAAGCGATAAAGACTCTTCAAGATAGTTATGCAGTTAAAGATATGCAAGATTTGTTAGCTATGACAGCTTTACAGCTCGCGACAAAACCTAAACAAGAAGTAAATACTACTGTCAGTAAAGAACCTGATTATTCTAGTATTGAAAATGAATTAGAAAATTTGTCAAAAGAGTTAGATAGTTTAGATTAGTTTAAAATCTTATTGTTTTCCCCCGCATCTTCGCATTTAAATGAGTTGAGTGGGGTTTTTTGTATATAATAAATTAGATCTAGAAAATGGAAATAGTAATAGGGTTGTTAATTGGAATTATAGGTGGTGTAGTAGCTACGTTTTTAATTCAAAATGTTCTTCTTAAAAAGAAGAGAGAACAAATAATTAAATCTGCTGAAACAGAAGGTGAATCAATCAAGAAAGAGAAAATTCTTGTAGCCAAAGAGAAATTCTTAAAATTAAAAGAAGAGCATGAGTCTTCTGTTAAAGAAAAAGATAGAAAATTACAATCTTTAGAAGATAAAGTAAAGAGTAGAGAAAACACCTTAAATTCTAAGATTGAGGATTTAGGTAGAAAAGAAAAGGAAACAGCTAAAATAAAATCAGATTTAGAGTCAAAGATTCAATCACTTGATCTTAAGCATCAAGAGTTAGATAAAATGCAGCAAAAGCGTGTTTTAGAATTAACTAAAATTAGCGGAATGTCAGAAGAAGATGCTAAGAATCAATTAATGGATGCATTAAAAGATGAAGCAAGAACTGGCGCGATGGTTCACATAAAGGAAATCATGGAAGAGGCTAAATTGAGTGCTAACGTTGAGGCTAAGAAAATTGTTATTCAAGCTATTCAAAGAGTTGCTACAGAACAAGCAGTTGAAAATGCTGTAACTGTATTCAACATCGAATCAGATGAAGTTAAAGGAAGAATAATTGGTAGAGAAGGAAGAAACATTAGAGCTCTTGAGGCAGCAACTGGTGTAGAAATTGTTGTTGATGATACTCCTGAAGCGATTATGTTATCTTGTTTTGATCCTGTTAGAAGAGAATTAGCTCGTTTGGCTCTTCACCAATTGGTTTCAGATGGACGTATTCACCCAGCTAGAATTGAAGAGGTAGTTTCTAAGATTAGAAAACAGCTAGAAGAAGAAATTGCAGAGACGGGAAGAAGAACTTGTATCGATTTAGGTATTCATGGATTGCATCCAGAATTAACTAGAATGGTTGGTAGAATGAAATACCGTTCATCTTATGGTCAAAACTTACTTCAACATTCTAGAGAGGTAGCTAATTTATGTGCTATCATGGCAGCCGAGCTTGGTTTAAATGTTAAACTTGCTAAACGTGCAGGTTTACTTCACGATATAGGTAAAGTTCCTGATGAAGATCCAGAGTTACCACATGCTATTTTAGGTATGAAACTAGCTGAAAAATTTGGTGAAAAACCAGATATCTGTAATGCTATTGGAGCTCACCATGATGAAATTGAAATGACAACTATGATTTCACCAATTGTTCAGGTTTGTGATGCTATTTCAGGAGCAAGACCAGGAGCAAGACGTGAGGTTGTTGAATCTTATATTAAAAGATTAAAAGAGTTAGAAGCTTTAGCATTGTCTTACGAAGGTGTTTCAACTGCATACGCTATTCAGGCAGGTAGAGAGTTAAGAGTTTTAGTGGAGAGTGAAAAAGTTACAGATTTAAGAGCGGATGAGTTATCATTTGCAATATCTCAGCAGATTCAAACTGAAATGACTTATCCAGGGCAAGTTAAAGTAACTTTAATTAGAGAGAAAAGATCTGTAAGCTACGCTAAGTAGTAATTAAGAAGATTAAATAATAATATATCTATATTGACTTTCATTTTCATGGGAATAATAATAAAGGCTTATTGAAAATAAAATGTCAATGAGATACAATGTTAGAAAGTTGTTGAATGGTATAAACTCAGATTTTTCAAGATCTGTAATGATATTAGTTTCAGGAACGGTTTTAGCTCAGTTTTTATCATATCTAATCTCCCCTATAATTTCCAGGTTGTATACCCCTGAAGATATGTCATATTTGTCTTTGTTTTCTAGGATAATTGCTTTTATGGCTGTTTTTGGTACACTTAGGTATGAGCAAGCATTTCCTTTACCAAAGAGAGATGAGCATGCTTTTTCGATTTTAAAGTTCTCTTTTAAATTAACAAGTGTAGTTTTTTTATTATCTCTAATTGTAGTTGTTATATTACAGTTAACAGATAGTTTTTTTTTAAAAGATAATTTTTTCATTTATTCTATTCCAATAGGTATTCTACTCATTAGTTTTTTCCATCAAGGTCTAAGTTGGGCTATTAGAATGAAAAGATACAAGTCAATTAGTTCATCTAAAGTTGTTCAAACATCTGTAAATTCATTTTCTAGTTTAGGTTTTGGAGTCTTAAATTTTGGTTATAAAGGTTTGATATTAGGATATTTACTTGGTGTTTTTTTTGCTAATATATTTTATCTAAAACCCATTGTTGGTTTTAATAAAAAGATGAGTGAATTCAAACTTAAAGGTAGGGAAAAGCTTATTTTGAGAAAGTATAACGATTTACCGAAATATAATTTACCTCATGTATTGTTAGATTTATCAAGAGATTTGTTTGTGGCATTTTATATTTTAATAACGTTTGAAAAAGAGGTGTTAGGATTATATGAATTTTCATATCGGATGTTAAGGTTACCAATTAGCTTAATAGGAGTTTCGATTGGTCAAGTATTTGTTAAAAAAGCAGCAGATTTATTAAATGAGAAAAAGTCTATTTACAAATTAACAAAACGGACTGTTTTAGTTTTATTGAGTATATCTATAGTTCCATTTTCAATTTTACTTTTTTATGGAAGTCCAATTTTTTCATTTGTATTTGGTTCGAATTGGAAAGTAGCAGGAACATATTCACAGATTATGGCTGTATGGTTGATGATGAATTTTATTATTTCACCTATCTCCCAAATACCAATCTTACTAAATAAACAAAAACAGTTTTTGATTTATAGTTCTATCGGGCATTTTCTCTTTATTATTTGTTTATTATCTAATAAATTTTATACAGTTTTAGATTTTAATCATATTTTGATATTAATAAGTTTTGTTCAGGTGATTTTTTTATTTTTTTTACTTTCTTGGATATTATCGATTGCTTCAAAACAACATAAAAAGAAATAATTAGGAATAAATATATGAATAATATGAAATCATTTAAGAAATATTTAATTACGTTTTTAACAGAATTCGTTATAATATTTTTAGGAATTTTAGTCTATAAGTTAGTAAGTGTTAAATTCAAAGAAGTTCAATTTACAGAATATAATCTTTTTCGTAGATCTATGTCATTATTATTGCCTCTAATTATGTGTGGTTTAGGGGTTTCAGTACCAAGGTTTATAAGTAAGAATTCGGCAAGAAATTCTATTCTATCTGTTGGTATGTTTATCGTAAGTATTGTGATGATATTTATCGGTACTATAATGTATATTAATAAAGGATATTTTTCATTTTTATTTTTTGGGTCGAATAAATACTCATTTTACATTCCAGTGTTGGTTTTAATGATTTTAGGAGCAGGTTATCATGCTATTGTATATGGTTTTTTAAGAGGGAAATTTCAATATGGATGGGCAAATATTATTCAGTTCATAAACATTGGGTTAGCTCCTGTGGTATCAGTTTATTTTTCTGATTCAATTTATGAAGTTTTAAAAATTAATACAATTATTTGGTTAGTTACGTCAATTTTAGCATTTGTTTTTTTAATAAGAAAAAATAAGCAATTTTTAACTTTTATTAAAATGAAACATGATCTAATTCGTTTGTTTTATTATGGATTACCTAGAGTTCCAGGTGATTTTGCTCTTTTACTTTTAATTTCTATTCCTTCTTTTATAGTTCTTCATATTTATGATGATTTTATATTGTCTGGGTATGTAGCATTTTCTACAACTCTATTAAATTTAGTAGGTGCTTCTTTTGGGCCAATTGGATTAATACTTCTTCCAGAGACAAATAAATTAATTAAAAAGAAGGAGTTTGAAAAGTTAAGCCATATTTTAAAACGAGTTGTTAAATTTTCAATTATAATAGCCTTTACAGGCGTACTTATCTTTTATCTTTTTTCAAATTTTTTCCTTGATGTTTTGATTTCAGATTCGACACCTCTTTTAATAAAAACATCAAGGTTGATGATGAGTGGAGGTATTGGTTATGCTGTTTTTTTAAATCTAAGAAGTGTATTAGATGCTTACTACTTCAAGCCTGTTAATAGCTATAATATGCTTAAGTCTTTATTGTTACTGATGATATTAGTTTTAATAATAAAATTGCTAAATTTGCCTTTTGAATATTTGATGATTAGTTATAGTGTTTCAATGTCTTTTTTAGGGTTTATCACATATATTCAAGTTAAAAAAATTATTAAATTTTAAAAAAAATAAAATTAAACTAAACTATGTTTCCTCTAATTACTCTTACATTCATAACAGTATTGATCTTTTATTTTCAAAAAAAAATTTGGGAAAAAGCACCAGTAATAATTTTCCCACTATGTACTTTAATTTTTTATTATTGGTCTTTATCGGGAGCATGGGTCTTTATATTTGATCAATCATTTAATGAGATAGGTAGGGGGTTTAATATGACTTACTACAATTATTTGGAAAAAGTCTATCCTGTAAAACTAGATGGAACATATTCGAAAATGATTTTATATTATGGATTCTTCATATTATCATTTCAATTAAGTGTTTTTGGTTGTTTGAGACTTTTTTTTAACAAAAGTAAAACGCAATTAAACCTTGTAGTTATTAAATTACACCCTGTAATAATTTCTTTAATTTCTTTAATTTTCATTTTCGCATCTTATAAAATAGTTGAAATTCCGATTCTAAAATCTATACAGTTAGAAGAGTCAATTTATATTAATGTTAGAAAAGGAATTGTTCCTAATTATGTATTTCATCAACTTTTAAATTTGGGAGCAAGTTTTTTAATGTATTTTTATTTTGCAATCTATTTAATGAAAGGTGATTCTAAGTTTGATGTAGTTCCAAGCAAATTTGGCAATTATCTTTTCATTTTGATTTTCATTCTTCTAAATGTATGGCTTGTGTTTTTAGGGAATAGACATGAGATTTTAATTTCAGGGATTATGGCTTTTTTATATCTCACATTTCCATCATTCCATAAAAATCAAATAAAATCAGTGGTGATTTTATTCCTTGTATTAACGTTTTCATTTTTAATAACTGATCCTCTAAGATCACTAAGTCCAAAGATTTTATCTTCTTATCAAAAATCTGATTTCATAAATAGTAAAAGTAAAGAGATAAATAAATATATCATTGACGAGATTCAATTTAATAATAATCTAAATACAATAGAAAATGATGAAAAAGAATCCGAGAAGAAAATAGTTCAAGATTCTGACTTACATAATAATCTAAATACAATAGAAAATGATGAAAAAGAATCCGAGAAGAAAATAGTTCAAGATTCTGACTTACATAATAATCTAAATTCAATAGAAAATGATGAAAAAGAATCCGAGAAGAACATAGTTCAAGCTTCCAATCTTCATAATAATAACGTTTCTCATGTTTACTATAACATTTCATTGATAGATAAATTGAAGAATGCTTTTGGTGCTGTTGTATTTAGTAATGAAATGTTTTCTGGTCAATTTTCAATGTATGCTGTATTAAAGGAAGATATTGAAATTTCTTATGGACATAGTGTAAAGTCTATGTTTTATACTTTTATTCCTAAAAGTATAATTAAACGATCAGAATCAAGTTATGAGTATTATGCTTCAAAATTAGATTTAAATAAAAATCAAGGTTTTACAATTAATCACGCTACAGATTGGTTTTTAAATTTTGGGGTAATTGGTGTTTTTATGGGTGGTATATTTTGGGGAATTATTATGTTTTTACTATTTATTGGTGCTAGTTTTTCGAATAATAATATACTTAGAAGTTTTCTTTTCTTTTCCTTAATAAATGTTGCGGCATATTTTGCTATTATAATAAGAGGAGGAATTGATGTCATGAAGATAATAGTTTTTGAATCCATACTAATACCATTTTTTTTAGTCTTTAGTTCTCATCTAATTTATGTATGGTTTATTCAGATTAAAAACAATTTACTTACAAAGAAAAATATATGAAAATTTGTGTATTTGGTGATGCTAAGAGTATTCATATTCAAAAATGGTGTTTTTTTTTAGTTAATGAAGGGTTTGAAGTTCATTTAATTTCATTTTCGGAAATTGATTTGAATGGAATATTTGTTCATTATGTTCATTCGGGGAATATAAAAATAAATGGAGGAAATTGGAAAGTTTTACTTTCATATAGAAAAGTAAAACAACTTATAAAGTCCATTAAGCCAGATATATTAAATGCGCATTATGCTACTAGTTATGGAATTACAGGAGCTCTGTTAGGGTTTCATCCATACGTTATTACAGCTCATGGGAGTGATGTTTTAATAGCGCCTAATAATTCAAAAATTATTAGGGTATTATTAAGATGGGCTTTAAAAAGGTCTAATTGGATAATATCTGTTGCACCTCATATTACTTCTGCTATTTCTCATCTCATAGGAAATAGTGAAAAAGTAGATACAATCTCTAATGGGATAAATAATGAAGTATTTAATATTGATTCAACCGTTGAAAAAAGGGAGAAATTTACAATCGTAAGCACAAGAAACTTTGAAGAAGTTTATAATATTAAACATTTATTAAAGTCTTTTTCTGAGGTGGTAAAAATAATACCAAACTCAGAATTGATATTGATTGGAGAGGGATCTTTAGAAATGACGTTAAAAAAAATGACCGAAAAGTTAGGGATTGAGAAAAATGTACTTTTTACTGGGAAATTAACGCAGAAAAAAATTGCTTCAATATTAAACGAATCTCACATTTATGTGAGCGTTTCTACTTCAGATGGAGATAGTTTATCATTATCTGAAGCTATGGCTTGTGGTTGCTACTGTATAGTGACAGATATTGAAGCAAATCGATATAAAATAAAAGATGGATTTAATGGAGGATTAGTTGAAATAAATGATATCGATAAACTTTATAAGAAAATTATATATTCTCATGAAAATTATGAAAAGATTCAACTTACGTCTATTCCTTATAATATTGAACATGTAAGAGAATATTCGAGTTATGAAAAGAATATGAAATTAGTTGTAGAAGGATATAAAAGATTAGTTCACCTAAATAAAGAGTAATTATGTTTAAAGTTAATTCTTTATCGTTTGTGAATTTATTCCAAAATAGTTTATCTATTTTTTTACTCTTGTTCTGTATTTCACCTAAATTTTCAAGTTTTGGAATAATCTTAATTTGTTTTTCTGTTTTTTTTGGTTATTACAAAAAAGAAATTTTTTTTAAGTTTAATTTTCCATCCTTACTTATTTTATTACTTTATGTTATATATGCTATAGGTTGTATCTGGTCTTCAGATAGTAGTATTGCTTTTGGTTATTTAGAAAAGAAACTTTCGTTTTTAGTTTTTCCACTGATATTTTCTTTTAAAACTAAAAATCAAGAAATTAATTTAAGAAATCCAATTCTTTCTTTTATTACAGGAGTTTTTCTTTTATCCCTATTAGGAATTTGGAATTCTTTGAGTGCTTGTTTTTTAATAACTGAAACATCCTCCTTTTTATGTTTTTCGGGAACGACATTATCTCATATTCATCACCCAACTTATTTTTCAATTTTTCATTATTTCTCTATTATTTTATTTTGGTATGCTAATAAAAATAATTTTAAAGGGTTTACTAAAAGGCGATTATTGATATGGATTATATTTTCATGTTTATTTCAATTTTGTTTAATGTCACTATCAGGAGTATTATTTCTAAATTTTACGATATTAGTATTTTTAATTTATTTTTTTTATAAAAAAGTAACTAGTATTAAATTCATTGTCTTATTGTTATTTCTTACTTTAATTTCTTTTTTTTCGTATAAAAAAATACCTTATTTAAAAGATGAGGTGCAATTTTCAATACAAGAAGTCAATCAGTATTGTAAGTCGCCTTCAAATTATATTTATGAGAAAAAATATCCTTTTGAAGGAAATTCAGCAAGGTTAATTTTATGGACTAGTTCATTTCAGGTGATGCTAGATCACCCTTTTGGGGTTGGAACGGGGAATTTAGATGAGGTGTTATCAATGAAATTAAAAGACAATGGTCAAGAAGACTTTTCAAAATTATTACTGAATCCTCACAATCAGTATCTACAAATTGGAATTGAACTTGGTTTTTTTGGTATGATGTTTTTTATTTTTATTTTATTTTATTCTATTTTCATAAGCTTGAAAAGTTCAAATAAGGTTTTACTTTTCTTAGTTTTAAATTTATCGTTCAATTCCTTTTTTGAATCGATATTGCAAAGACAAAGTGGTATTGTGTTTTTTGTTTTTTGGATTTGTTTATTTTTAGTTTATCCATTTAGTTTAAATTCATATAAAGAAGGCATATCTAAAGAAAAATAATTTAACTTTGTAATAAAGCTGTATTAATATGTTAGGAAACAAAAAAAGAAAAATTTTAGTATTGGCTCCTCACACAGATGATGGTGAATTTGGATGTGGAGCATCAATAGCAAAATTTATCGATGAAGGACATGATGTTTACTATGCTGCTTTTTCTGCATGTCAACAGTCTGTTTTACCTCAGTTTCCTTCAGATATATTGATTACAGAAGTCAAAGAGGCAACTAAAATTTTAGGGGTAAAACCTGAAAACTTAATTCTGTTTGATTATGACGTTAGAACTTTTGGTTATCATAGACAAGAAATTTTAGATGATTTAATAAAATTAAGAAAGGACATAGACCCTGATTTAATATTTATTCCAACTTTAACAGATGTTCATCAAGATCATCACACAATTGCGGTTGAGGGGATGAGGGCTTTTAAATTTAAGAGTATAATGTCCTATGAGTTGCCATGGAATAATTTTTCGTTTTCAACATCAAGTTTTATTCATTTGGATGAAAAATATATTCAAACTAAGGTAAATGCTTTGAAGGCATATTTATCACAAGCACATAGACCATATTCTGATGAAGACTTTATTCGATCAGTAGCTAGGACAAGAGGAGTGCAGATAGGTACCAAATATGCAGAAGCTTTTGAAATGGTTAGATGGATAATTGATTAATATGAAATTACAATTAATTTTAGATTTTTTATCTCCGATATCTTCGAAGATTCTTAATGTTGATATTGATGTCACTTTTAAAAGTATTCAGGATTTAAATTTTGATGATAATTCAATTGGTTGGTGTTCAGATAAAAATTTACACTTGCTTTCTTCAATAAAGTCAGGTACTGTCATTCTATCAGAAGAAGGAGAAGAGTTTTGTAAATTAAATTCCTTATCAGATTTTAACCTTATTATTGTTGACCATCCTCGTAAAGCTTTTGCTAGTGTTTTAAATAATTTTTTCATTAAAGAAGAGAGTTATTCTTTTATCTCTCCATCTGCTTATATTTCTGACTCCACTAAATTTAATCTTGATCAAGTTAATATTGGACACAATGTTGTAATTGAAGATAATGTTGAACTAGGTAATCAAGTATCTATTGGAGCAAATACTGTTATTAAGGGAGGTACAATTATTAAGAATAACGTAAAGATTGGAAGTAATTGTACCATTGGAGGAGTTGGGTATGGTTATGAGCCTAATGACTTAGGGGACTTTGATTTGATTCCTCATATCGGAAATGTGGTATTGGAAGATAATGTTGAAATAGGAAATAATGTATGTATTGATCGAGCTGTTTTAGGTTCTACTACTTTATCTAAAAATGTAAAAGTAGATAATCTAGTTCATATTGCTCATGGAGTTCATATAGGGAGAAATAGTTTAATCATTGCTAACTCTATGATTGCAGGAAGTGTAACGATAGGAGAAAATGTATGGGTTTCACCAAGTTCATCTATTATACAAAAAATTAATATCGGAGATGATTCTGTGATTGGAATGGGAAGTGTTGTTTTAAAAAATGTGAACGAAAGGGACGTTGTTGCAGGGGTTCCTTCAAAAATTATTAAAAGAAAGTAATGAAAATATTATTTCTTACACAATATTACCCTCCTGAGGTTGGAGCACCTCAAAATAGACTGCATGAACTTGCTGTTAGGCTAAAAGCTCAAGGTGTTAATATAGAAGTATTAACAGCTATGCCTAATTACCCTTCAATGGAAATAGAGGAAAGGTATAAGAATGGTAAAATCCGAGAAGAAGTAATAGATGGGATCAAAATTTATAGGTCAAAGATTTATGTCTCTAAGTCTAAGTCTATTTTTAAACGTTTATTAAATTATTTTAGTTTTGTTTTTACATCCTATTTTAGAGGCAGAAAATTAGCTGAATTTGATTATTTACTTGTGGAATCTCCTCCATTATTTTTAGGTTATTCAGCTATTTTATTATCTAAAAAATTGAAAGCTAAACTAATTTTTAACGTTTCTGATCTTTGGCCAGAAAGTGCTGAAAAATTAGGTTTGGTTACTAATAAAGCATTTTTAAAATTAGCATATAATTTAGAGAAAAAATGTTACGATAAGTCTTTCTTAATTACTGGACAGACAAATGGAATTGTTCAAAGTATCCAATCTCGTTTCCCTAAAAAGGACGTGTTTTGGTTGCCAAATGGAGTTGATTTGAGTTTTTATAACCCCGAAAATACGACTTCAACCTATAGAGAAGATAAGGGGTTTAGTGAGAATGACTTATTGCTTTTTTATGGTGGAATAATTGGGTATGCTCAAGGTTTAGAATTGATTTTAAAAGCTGCAGATAAGCTAAAAGAATATCCTACTATTAAGTTTATACTTCAAGGTTCTGGTCCTGAAAAGGATCGTTTATTAAAAATGAAAAAAGAGTTAAATCTAAGTAATGTTTTCTTTTTTGATCCAGTTGATAAAATAGATATGCCAGGCATATTAGCTGGAATAGATATTGCATTAGTGCCTCTTAAAAAGTTAGAGCTTTTTACTGGAGCAATACCTTCAAAAATTTTCGAAGCATTATCCATGAAAAAACCATTATTACTTGGGGTTGACGGTGAGGCGAAAGGTCACTTTATCGATAAAGCCAAAGCAGGTTTCTTTTTTGAACCAGAAAATGAAGATGATTTAATTGAAAAAATCCTTCAGTTTTTTAACGATAAAGCATTAATTTTAGAAATGGGTTGTAACGGAAGAGATTACGTTAACCAAAATTTTAATCGAGATAATATATCTAGAAGTTTTTACAAAAAATTAAATTAACATGATTCCATTTTCCCCTCCAAGAATAGATCAAGAAACAATTGATGAAGTAGTTTCTGCTTTAAAAAGTGGTTGGATAACTACTGGACCCAAGACGAAGTTATTTGAAAAAAAGATAACTGAATACTGTGGAAATAAAGCTACAGTTGCATTAAACTCTGCAACTGCAGGGTTGGAATTGGTTTTGCGTTGGTATGGAGTGAAAGAGGGGGATGAGGTGATTCTTCCTGCTTATACTTATTGTGCAACAGCAAATGTCATTGTTCATTGTGGTGCAAAACCTGTATTTGTGGATGTAAACGAAAAGGATTTTAATATTTCAGCGGATGCAATTAAAAATGCAATAACGGAGAAAACAAAGGTGATTATGCCAGTAGATTTTGCTGGGTATCCTTGTGATTACAACATTATTAATAAAATAGTAAAGGATGAATCAGTTATATCTAAGTTTAAAGCAAATTCAGAGGAGCAAGAAAAGTTAGGAAGAATTTTGGTTTTATCTGACTCAGCACATTCTTTTGGTGCTTTTTATGAGGGGAATAGGTCTGGAAGTTTAACTGATGTTTCCGTTTTTTCTTTTCATGCGGTTAAAAACTTAACTACAGCCGAAGGAGGTGCTATTGCTTTTAACCTTCCTGAACCTTTTGATAATGAGGACTTGTATAAACGTTTTTGTGTTATGTCTTTACATGGTCAGAACAAAGATGCGTTGGCAAAAACTCAAAAAGGTAATTGGAAATATGATGTTGTAGAAGCAGGATACAAATGTAATATGACAGATATTTCAGCTGCAATTGGCTTAGTAGAACTCGCTAGATACGATAACGATACTTTAATCAAAAGAAAATCAATTTTTGATAAATACACAAAATCTTTTCAGAAATACGATTGGGCTGAATTAACACCTTATAATAATAAAGAGAAGATTTCCTCTTTCCATTTATACCCTCTAAGGATAAAAGGTATAAGTGAAGAGGAAAGAGATCGAATTATTCAAGAAATATTTAATAAAGATGTTTCAGTTAATGTACATTTTGCGCCTGTCCCTATGATGTCTTTTTATAAAAATAGGGGGTATAATATTGATAATTATCCGCAAACATATTTGAATTTTTCTAGAGAAATATCATTACCAGTATATTATAATTTGACAGATCAAGAGGTAGATGTTGTGATTGATGCGGTTGTGAGTTCTGTTCAAAAAGTGATTGGATGAAACGTTTATTCGATATTGGATTAAGTTTTTTGTTTTTAATGTTTTTTTTACCTTTTGGTATTTTAATAGCTATTGTCATTGTTTTAGAATCGAAAGGAGGGGTTTTTTATCTACAAGAAAGGGTTGGATTAAACTGTTCAAAATTTAGTTTATATAAATTTCGGACAATGCGAAAAGATGCAGATCAATTAGGGAAACTAACTGTTGGAATGCGCGACCCTAGAATAACTAAATCAGGCTATTATTTAAGAAAATTCAAACTGGATGAATTTCCTCAGTTTTTAAACGTTTTAATTGGAGAAATGAGTATTGTTGGTCCTCGTCCAGAGGTTCAAGAGTACGTAAGTCTTTATAGTAAAAAACAGATGGAGGTTTTGAAAGTGAAACCTGGTATTACTGATTATGCTTCTCTAAAATATTTTAATGAAAATGAAATTTTAGGGAAATCATCTAATCCTAATAAAACCTATATTGAAGAAGTGATGCCGGCTAAACTACTTCTTAATTTAAAATATATCGAGAATCCAACATTAATGGAGGATTTAAAGATTATTTGGTTGACTTTTCTAAAGATTATTAAATAGCTTTAGTTTCAAAGCCAAGTTTTAATTCATTAAAAAAGCTAAAGAGCAGCCTATTAAAATGCTTGTTAATTTCATCACGTTAAACTTATGATTTTCATTTGTTTCGAATATAATAGTTGTGGATATGTGTAAAAACATTCCTACTACTACAGCTAGTATAATATTAAAATCAAAATTAATTGCACCTTCCGTAAAGGACCCAACTAATAAACCTAAAGGAGTCATTAAGGCAAATGCGATAAGAACAAACCAAGCTTTTGTCTTTGTTAGTTTTGTGTTCATTAACAGAGTCATTAAGGCAACTGCTACTGGAAGTTGATGGAAAAGAATTCCAAGGAGTAAGGAGTTTCCATCGTGTGCATGGTGGTGGTGATGTCCAATATGAGCATTATACTGGCTCCCTAAGGGTATCCCTTCAAGTAAAGAATGAAAAGAAAGGGAAATGAAGAGTCCCCAAGGCATTTTTTGACCTTTGTGAACGTGTACGTGACCATGTTCTATTCCGCCTGAGAAAAACTCGAGTATTAATTGAACAAGGAATCCTACCAATATATAAACACCGATATTTTTAGTAGAAGAGCTATATAAATCCGGAACAAAATGTATGAAGGCAATAGATAAAAGAAAACCTCCACTAAAGGAAAGCATTAGCTTAATAAATTTTTGCTTGTTGGATGCATGGAGGTAAGTCACAATAACTCCACCAAGTATAACAGAAAAAATAAGACTAAAAAGGACTATTAGCTGTTCCATTAAAAAGATTTTGCGATTAAGATTAAGCGATCTGAAGTGCTTTCATTAAAAGGGTTTAAATCAAAGTCTCCATAAGTTTTCAAAATGTTAAAACCAACCTCTTGAAGTAATTTTTTAAAGTCATTATACTTCAAAGCTTGAACTTTTTCTGTATAATGATATTTCTCTTCATTATCATTAAATTTTATATGCTTATAAATATGGTTTCCATCATATTCTCTTGTAATATGAAAATCAATATCGTCTTCTTTTTTTATTTCTTTTGGAACTAAATTAGAAATCACTTTAGAACTATTCATGAAGTCAATCACTAAAACACCATCTTTTTTAAGCATTTTTTTTATTGCTTGAATGACTTTAAGGTTATCATCCATTTTATCAAAATATCCAAAACTTGTAAATAAGTTGAAAATCACCTCAAATTCATTTGAAGTAAAAGCTTCTCTCATGTCCTGGACAGAAAATTTTAGCGAATCATTTTCGCTTAGACTAGCTGTTTTTATGCTGTTTGGGGATAAGTCAACGCCTTTAACGTTCATGCCTAACTCATTGAGTGTTATCGAATGACGACCTTTTCCACAAGCTAAATCTAAAACATTTTGATCTTTTTGTAAACCTAAGTTTTGTACTAGGTTAACAATAAATTTTTTAGCTTCTTTTTCATCTCTATTTTTATAAAGTGAGTGGTAGTAAGAAGTATCAAACCACGAAGCAAACCATTCATTCTTATTCATACCGCAAATATAGTAGATAAGATTGTATTTGTATTGGAATTTTTATTATCTTGTATAGTATAATTATTAAGTGTAAAATATTAGCTAAATGCAGTTCAATAAAATTTACGATATCTATCAAAAGTTTGAAGAGAGAAATATTATTTTTTCCTTTAGTGGTGTTATTACGTCGGATTTTTTGAATGCTGTTTTAGATATTGTTGAGGCTAAGGTTGATTATTTGGAGGAGTCACCAAAAATTAAAAAGAAAGTTTTAAAAATCTTGGTTGAATGTGTTCAGAATATATATTATCATGCTGAGAATCAATTTTCTTTTTTGAAAGAAGAGGAAACTAAAAAGAAATTAAACAATGCCTTAGTAATGGTTGTTAAAGATGATGAAGGGTTTATAATTGAAACAGGAAATTATATTGAAAACCATTTAGTAGATGATTTAAAAGAAAGAATTGAGAATATTAATAAATTAGATAAAATAGAACTAAGAGAATTATACAGAGATGTTTTAGCAAATGGAACTTTTTCAGATAAAGGGACAGCTGGTTTGGGCATGATTGATATTGCAAGAAAATCGGGAAACAAATTAAACTACTCTTTTCTACCTGTTGATTCTGATTTGAGTTTTTTTACTCTTAGTGTAAATATAAATTAGATATTATAATTGTAAATTTTAGGAAATGGAAAATATATTACGTGAAAGTTCTGCAAAAACTCCAGCGATTAATTTTGATGCAAAATCAGGAGTTTTATTATTAAAAGGACGTTCTATTCCAGAAAACTCAATTGAGTTTTATAAGCCTTTAAATGATTGGTTGGATTTATACGGTGAAAAACCTCTAGACGAAACTACCATTGATATGAAGTTAGAGTATTTTAATACTTCCTCTTCTAAGTGTATATTAGATTTATTAAAGCGTTTGGAAAAAATAAATAAAGCTGGTTCTAAGGTTTCTGTAAATTGGTATTTTGAGTCAGAAGATGAGGATATGGAAGAAGCAGGTGAAGATTATCAAGCTATAATTAAACTTCCATTCAAAATGATTGAAGTAGAAGAAATATAATTTTTTTTGAAAGTTGTTGGTATAACTGGTGGGATAGGTTCAGGAAAATCTATTATTTGTTCTGTGATAGAAAAGATAGGTTTTCCAGTTTTTTATTCGGATAAGGAAGCTAAAGAAATTTTAGTTTCTGACAAAGATGTAATTAACAAACTTACATCGTTAATAGGAGTGGAGTTGTATAAAGATGGTGTTTTCCATAAAGAAGTTTTAGCAAACAAAATTTTTAATGATCCATCTATAAAAGAAAAGGTAAATCATATAATTCATCCTAAAGTTCGAGAGAAATTTTCTCAATGGGTCAATCTTCAAAAATCTAGCATAGTGTTTAATGAAGCTGCCATATTATTCGAAACTGGTATGTATAAAAACTACGATGCTACAGTTATAGTAACTGCCCCTAAGCCTATAAGAATCAATCGAGCTGTTAAAAGAGATCATACAACAAAAGAAGCTGTTGAAAATCGCATCAAAAACCAATGGACAGATGAAGATAAAATCAAATTAGCTAATTTTATTATTGTGAATGATGACTTAACCTTGGTTATTCCTCAGTTAGAAAAAGTTTTATTGAGTTTAGATAACTAATCCTGACACCAAATTTCCCAAGCTTTAAGTGCTTGTTGCTGTAACATAGAATAGCCATTTAAAATTGTAGCTCCATTTTTTTCAGCTAGTTCTAAAAATTTTGTCTTTTCAGGATTGTATATCAAGTCAATCACCAAATGATGCTCAGTTAATTCTTCAAAAGGAATAGAGATATAATCATCTATGTTTGGTGAAGTACCAATAGGAGTGCAGTTTACAATAACTTTACAAGCGTTTAGCATGTGGTCATTAATTTCATCATAACCAAATTGATTTTCTCCAACAGGGTATCTTGAAATATAAACTACATTGATTCCTAAAGACTTGAAAACAGATGCTACAGCTTTTGATGCTCCTCCAGTTCCAAGTATCAGTGCTCTTTCATGCTTATTCGTTAAAAAAGGTTTGATGGATTGATGGAATCCATAAGCATCTGTATTGAATCCTATTTTCTCTCCGTTTATAACTTTAATAACGTTTACGGCTCCTATTTCCTTAGCTTCAGGAGAAATTTTATCTAAGAAAGGAAGGATTGACTCTTTATAAGGAATTGTTACATTGAGTCCTTTTAATTGATGGATTTTAAAAACGTTTTGAATCGCTTCGATATTCTCTAAGGGATAGTTATTGTATTCAGCATCAATGTTATGTTTTTCAAAGTAATCTTTGAAAAAAGTTTTGGAAAACGAATGGTCTAACGTTTTTCCTATAAGCCCAAACTGTTTCATTTAAGCCTTAGATTTAAATTTATTTCTTAATATCTCAATAATCATCGGAAGAATGGATAGTCCTATGATTCCAAAGATTACTGTTTCAAAATTCTTTTGAACAAATTCCAAACCTCCAAAGAAATAACCTAAAAGAGTAAGTCCTACTACCCATGCAATTCCACCTATGATATTAAAACGAATGAATTTCCCATAGCTCATTTCACCTATACCTGCAACGAAAGGAGCGAATGTTCTAACGATAGGTACAAAACGAGCGATGATTATTGTTTTAGGTCCATGTTTTTCGTAAAACTCATGAGTTTGATCGATGTATTTCTGTTTTACAATTTGACGGCCTCTAATTTTCCAGGAAAGAACTTTTAGTCCAATATTCTTACCGAAAAAATAGTTTAATCCATCTCCTAAAATGGCAGCAACAATTAATAAGGATATCACAATCCATAAATTTAATTCAGCTACTTCTCCTTCCGTATTAGTAACTCCAGCACAAAAAGTACCAGCAGCAAATAACAAGGAGTCTCCGGGTAGTAAAGGCATAACGACTAATCCTGTTTCTACAAAGATAATTAAGAATAGGATGGCATATATCCATATTCCATAATCAATTATCATTGCAAATAAATGGTCGTCAAGGTGTAATATAAAATCAATTAGACTTTTTAAAATTTCCATAATTAATATATTTCTAAGGATGAATCAATATTCTCTATCCAGGAAACAATACCTCCATCAAGAACATTTATATTGTCAATATTTAGTTCTTTTTCAACTAAGTTAGCGGTTGCTTCAGCTCTTTTTCCGGATTTACAAATAAAAACCGTTTCTAATTCTGATTTCGTCACTTCATTTTTAATCTTTTCAATATCCCCCATTGGTACATGAATTGAATTTTGAATATGACAAATATCTCTTTCGTATGGCTCTCTAATATCGATTAAAGCTAGATGCTTTTGATCGAATCTTTCTTTTGTTTCTTTTGCGCTAATGAAATTCATGGTGTTTTTATTAATGAACAAAAGTAGCTTTTAAACTCATGTCTAGACTTTTGAAACTGTGGGTAAGTGCTCCTACAGAAATATAATCTACTCCTGTTTCAGCATAGGATCGGATAGTTTCAAGTGTGATACCTCCAGATGCTTCTACTTCAAACTCTTTCGGTATTTTAGAAAGTACTTTTGTTATTTGTTGAGGTGTGAAGTTATCCAACATAATTCTATTTACTCCACCGATTTCAAGTACTTCGTCTAATTCTTTTTCATCTCGAACTTCCACTTCGATTTTTAACTCTTTACCAGTTTCCGTTAAATATTGATGAGTGTTTTCAATGGCATTTTTAATTCCACCAGCATAATCAATGTGATTATCTTTAAGCATTATCATGTCGTAAAGTGCAAAACGATGATTATATCCTCCACCAATTCTTACTGCCCATTTTTCCATATAACGGATTCCTGGTGTAGTTTTTCTTGTGTCTAATAAGTGGGTTTTACAACCATCTAAAAGCTTTACAATTGTATTGGTTTGGGTCGCAATTCCACTCATTCTTTGCATGAAATTTAAAACAAGTCGCTCTGTTGCAAGGATAGAGCGAGAGCTTCCTTCAACTTCCAAAGCAATTTCACCTATTTTTACAGGAGTACCGTCTTTAATGAAAACAGTTACTTTTAGATTTGGATCGTAATGATTGAATATTTTTTCAGCTAATTCTACGCCTGCAATTATCCCTTCATCTTTTATGATGAGTTTTGCTTTTCCTATCGCATCCTCA
>Ga0228634_1000820_pt1 | contig 20326 bp, 16 predicted proteins | sample 42DmetaG_FD_190063 | JGI IMG/M metagenome (GOLD analysis project Ga0228634, IMG submission 190063) | Seawater microbial communities from Monterey Bay, California, United States - 42D | ecosystem: Environmental > Aquatic > Marine > Coastal | place: USA: California | collected 2016-09-27 | reverse complement strand
AAAAAGAATAGCATTAAAACTAGGTTCAATGCTATATTTACAAAGATTGAAGTAGATTGAATTCCTGCAAATTTTAATGCTTTTTCTTCAGACCTTAATTTTGCCAAAGGAAGAGCAGATATTGCATCAATACAGATTACTGAACCTAGTAGTATAATATATTCGTAATGACCCGAATATAATAATGCATCAGCTATCGGTCGACTAAAAATTACAATACTGATAAAAAAGATAAGGTTAATTAATAAAACCGTTAAAAAACTATTATTAAACACCTTGTCCCTATCTTCCTCCTTGTTTTGTAAAAACCTAAAAAAAGCGGTCTCCATTCCAAAGGTCAGAAATACAACCAAGAATGCAACCCAAGCATATAATTCAGAAACTACACCGTAATCCGAAGTTTGCTTAAATTTTGAAATATATAATGGAACCATTAAAAAATTTAACAGCCTTCCAACTATACTCGGAAGGCCGTAAATTGCCGTTTGGCCTAATAACTTCTTAATGGGATTCGACATTAATTTCTAAAATTAGCTTTACGCTTTTCTACAAATGCTGTTGTTCCTTCAACAAAATCTTTAGTCCCGAAACATTTTCCAAACTCTTCAATCTCAGTAGCGAAACCATCCACTCCATCCACTAACGAAGCATTTACTGCTCTAATTGCAGAAGCGATTGCAGTGGCAGAATTTTTCAATATTTTTGAAGCCATTCCTTCTGCAGTTGCAAGTAATTCAGCTTGATCAACAACATGGTTTACCAATCCCCATTTCAATGCATCTTCCGCTGAAATCATTCCAGCAGTGAAAATCATTTCGTTGGCTTTTCCTTTCCCTACTAACTGTGTCAAACGTTGCGTACCTCCATATCCTGGAATTACTCCTAAAGAAACTTCTGGTAATCCCATTTTAGCATTTGAAGAAGCGATACGAATATGAGAAGCCATGGCTAACTCTAATCCTCCACCTAAAGCAAAACCATTGATAGCAGTAATCACTGGAGTACTTAAATTTTCAATTACATCGAATAATATCGCTTGACCATTTTTTGCTAAAAGTGCACCTTGTTCAACATTAAAATCAGCAAACTCTTTAATATCTGCACCAGCTACAAATGATTTCTCACCAGAACCTGTTAAAATAATTACTCCTGTATTTGAATCCTCATCTGCAGCAACAACCGCTTTGTTTAATTCTTCTATCGTTTCTTTATTTAATGCGTTTAATTGCTTTGGTCTATTAATCGTAATGATTTGAATTTGACCTTTTTGTTCTGTTAAAATGTTGTTATACATACTTTAGTTTTTAGTTATTTTCTAGACTTAAGATTGAAAGATTCACTTGTTCGTCCACTGACGGAAGATTTTAAGACTTTTAAATAAATATTAAAAGAATTAATCGTTCGTCTTGTGTCTTGTGTCTTGTGTCTTTAATCTAAATCTTTTATAAATTTTAATTCCTATCATCAACCCAATCGCAACTCCGAAAAATCCAAGAGTCCCTTTGATCCAATCTAAATTATTTTGTAATTCTACTAAAAATACAACTGCTACTAAAACTAACGTTGCCAATTCATTCCATAAACGCAACTGATTTGATTTCCAGCTGAAGATTCCTTTTTTCAATTGTTTCATCATCAATTGACATTTAAAGTGATAAAACATAAGAACTGCTATAAATGCTAATTTAATGTGAAACCAACTTGCAGCCGATGAAAGATAATAATCGCTATTTAATATCATCATCCATGTTCCAAAAACAACCGTCAATACCATGGCTGGAGTGGTGATGATCCACCACAATTTTTTTTCCATGATTTGATATTGATCAGAAAGGATTTTTTTAGCTACTTCATCGCGCTCTTGTGCTTCAGTATGATAGATAAACAGACGAACAATATAAAAAAGTCCGGCAAACCAACTCACCACAAAAATGATATGTAAAGCTTTTACTGTGTTGAAATCCATATCACAAAGATAATATTTTTTTGAAGTTGGATGTTGAGGTTTTGAAGGTTAAAAAACTGAAAAACCATCTCATTTATTTAAATATATTAATTTTACAAAAAAATATTGAAATGAAAAAAATACTAATTGCCTTAATTTTAACCCAATCATTAACACTTCTAGCGCAATCCTTAAAGAAAACATCTTATTTAGACGCGAATGAAGTATCTGCAGTTATCAATAGTACAGGAGAACTTTTTAATAGAACAGATATTACTGTAGCAGGATATGAAATTCCAAAAGGAGAGGGATCTCATCCTATTTTTTATGGAAGTTTCTATCTCTGTGGTAAAGATGAAAATGGAAACCTAAGGATGAGTTTATTAAGCTTTGGTGAAAATTATTTTATACCTGGCCCATACTCTACTCTACCCAACTTCAAAAATAATTATGAATATGGTGACTTTTGGGATAAGCAAATATGGAAGGTGTCCAAAGCGCAAATTGCTATTCACAGAGCAAATTATAATAATCCCAATTATGTGATTCCTCCAGAAATTATGACCTGGCCAGGAAACGGTAGGGTAGATCTTGGAACCTCACCTAATATCGCTCCTTTTGTTGATTTAAATGGAGATAATATTTACTCACCTGAAAATGGTGATTATCCTCTAATAAAAGGTGATGAAGCAGTTTTTATTGTGTTAAACGACCAAAAATATACTCCATTATATGATGCTGGGATAGGCGTTGAACTACAAGCTATGATTTATCAATTTAAAGATACTGAAAGCTATTTAGATAGTACTACTTTTATCAGCTACAAACTAATCAATAAAGGAGGGCATTCTTATGATAGTTTATACACTAATTTTTTTCTTGATGCTGATTTGGGAAATTATTCAGATGACTTCTCTGGAACTGATGTTAAACGACAAATGCTCTATTTTTATAACGGAGATAACGATGATGAAACTAATGGCCAAAATTTAGGTTATGGATTGAATCCACCTGCAATTGGGCTTAAACTATTGAGTAGTGAAATTCATTCTTCTGTGAATTTCACATCTAATCAATCAAATTATCCGTATGGAGATCCTGGTTCTTATTATGATGTTAATACTCCGCAATATATTCAGTTTTATAATGTTTCTAAAGGGAAGTGGGCAAATGGAGAGAATAAATATTTCGGAGGAAATGCAATTGGAGATTCAACAAATACCTCTACTGTTCCCTCAATGTTTATGTACACTGGTGAATCAGACCTAAATGGTACTTTATCTACAGGAGGTGTGAACATGTCTGCACAATATCCAAATGGATGGTCTGAGGTTAGTAATTCAAACACTCCCGGTGATAGAAGAGGAACACTAACAAATAAACCCTTTTCGTTCCAAGATGGGGATATACATACGATAGATTATTCTGTTTTATATGCTAGATCTTCAGAAGGATTACCATTCAGTAGTGTAAATCGTTTGGGTGAAATTGCTGATTCTTGCAAAACACTTTATGATAACAGTCCAGAGTTAACAAATTTTGGAAATATTACTGTTGATAATACTTCTTATGCTAATTATGATACAAATCTACCAGAAGTAGGACTTAATTATTACATAGGCCCTAAATTAAAAAGAATAGAGGGTTATGGTAATGGTAACAATAGATTAGAGCTAACTAAAAACTCTATTGATAGCATTGTTCAAAATGGTTTCGTAACAGACGTAGAATATAAAAATGGATATGGACCTGTTCATATTGAAGTGATAGATACTACTGTTTATAGTGATGGAGCTTTTACATTTGAATTTTATGACTTAAATCCTGCGACTAATAATTCGATTGATTCAGCAAAATGGAGAATTATAAAAACCACTGATTCAGAAGTACTCACTTTTAATGGTGAATTTGATATCTCAGTTGATACATTTCAAATAATACCTGAGTTAGGGTTAAAAGTTCAAGTACATCAGAATAAATATAACGGTTACGCTGGTATATTTAATACTCCTGCATCTAATCTAATAAATTCGGAACTGAATTTTTCAGGAAGTGCAAAATGGTTAACTGGAGTAAAAGATAATGATGCTTTTTTTCCAACCAATTGGATTGCTTCGGGTAGGGATTCTGATACATCAACTAATGGTGTTGAAAATTATTTACATGGTTTATCTTACAAGGATGAAGGAGATCATGACGAAAATTTCGAAAACATACTTGAAGGAATAATAGCGCCGTATAGTCTAGTTAGACATACTTGTGATTATGCTCCTTTAACATATTATAATGGTCCTACATCTGATAATGCTGGTAGTTATAAAACCTTATCGAGAATAGAATATTTACCAAATGTTAATATTGTATTTACTTCAGACAAATCAAAATGGACTAGATGTCCGGTTATAGAGCTAGGTCGATATCAAACAAATAATGTAGGAAATGCAAAACCTGGTGGATTTAGGCAAAGTCCTAGTGTAGATAAAAACGGCAATAATGATGGGACAGGAATAGGGATGGGATGGTTCCCTGGATATGCAATCGACGTTGAAACGGGAGTAAGATTATATTTAGCTTTCGGAGAAAATTCAGAATTGGATAGTTACAATGGTGCTGATATGATTTGGAACCCTACCTCTGATCTAGTGGACAATAATGGAAAACCAATAATGGGAGGACAACACCCTATTTATATTTTTAATTATGATCAAAAGAGTATCAATAATAATCAATATTTGACTGATTTCAAAGCTTACATACCTACTGAAGCTGAAACTGACACTTCAAATTATGCTTATTATTTATTAAATGAATTAACAAGCAATTACTCTACATCTTATAAAAGACAATTCTATACAAGTATTGCTTGGGTAATTAATCCATTATTGGAACCTGGACATACCTTATTAGAAAATGATGCAGAAATTAAAGTGAGGATTAACAAAGAATATAAAAACTATACGAAAAACAAAAGTGGTATTCTTTCCTTAAGTTGGGAATATGAAGATTATTCAAACTTCGCCAAAATTGAATCACTAAATAAATCAGCAAATGAAATAGTTAAACTTTTCCCAAATCCAACAAGTGGAAAACTAACAATTCAAACTGAAAACTGGAAAAATAAGCATTTTAAAGTTTTTGATCAGGTAGGAATTGAAGTGTATTCAGGAGAGTTAGTTGATACAAAAACGGAAATATCTCTTAATCATTTGAGTAAAGGGCTATATATTCTAAAATTAGATAATTCAAAAACTACTATTTTCATTAAAGAATAGTCTTTTTTGCCAAATTAATTTCATTGTCATAGGTTCGGACTTAAACCCGAACCTATGAATTCTTTCATTTCAATTATCATTTTTCGTAAATCTCAAAAATTAATATTCTGTTAATACAAAATTTGTTGTTTTAATTCATCTTTGTAAAATGAATTTATTCAATAGAGAGTTGAGCTGGTTATCCTTTAATGAAAGGGTATTACAGGAGGCTATGGACAAACGTGTTCCATTAGTTGAGCGTATGCGGTTTCTCGGAATTTATTCAAACAACATGGATGAATTTTTTAGGGTAAGGGTAGCCAACCTTAGGAGAATCATTATGGTAGGAGAAAAAACAGTAGATGGATTTAACGGTACTCCTAAAAAACTATATGCCACCATTCGTTTGACAGTTGTAAAGCAGCAAAAGCTTTTTGAAAAAGCATATCAGGAAATTTTAGGAGAACTAAAGACCGAAAACATTGAACAATTAGAAGAAACAAACCTTAATGCTGAGCAATTAAATGAACTCTATGAGTTTTACAACCTAAAGTTAAAACATGAAATTGTCCCTATAATTATAAATAATAAGGCTCCTTTTCCACGTTTAAAAGATTATGCTATTTATTTAGCTGTCAAAATGATAAAAGAAGAAAAGGCTCAATATGCATTGATTCAAATACCTAATGAATTTAAGCGTTTCTATTTACTAAAAGGAGACGAAAAAGAACATTTCATTTTATTAGACGATATTATTCGTATCCATTTACCTTATATCTTTTCAATTTTTGAATTTGATTCAATTCAAGCACATACATTTAAATTTACCCGAGATGCTGAGTTGGATTTAGACGATGATATTGCCGTTTCTTTTATTGAGAAAATTGAGAAAAGTATTAAAAATAGAAAAAAAGGCGAACCTGTACGTTTTGTGTACGATGAGAAAATGCCGAAAGATTTATTCAAATATTTGGTGAAATCCTTGAACCTAAAAACAGGAATGAACCTTATTCCAGGTGGAAAATACCATAATTTTAAAGACTTTACTTCCTTCCCTAATTTTGGAAGAAGTGATTTTTTGTATGAAAAGAAAGTTCCTTCACCTCATCCTTTGCTAGAAAATCAAAAAAGTCTATTGAAAGTTATCTTTCAGCAAGATGTTTTATTACACTTCCCTTATCAACGATTTGATTCTGTAGTGGATTTATTAAGAGAAGCTGCAATCGATCCTAAAGTTACTTCTATCAAGATAAATGTTTACCGTGTTGCTGGAAACTCACAAGTAATGAATGCTTTGTTAAACGCTGTTAGTAATGGCAAAGAGGTTATTGTCGTAATGGAACTTCAGGCACGTTTTGACGAAGAAAACAATTTATATTGGTCAAACCGTTTGAAAGAAAATGGCGCGAAAGTTTTACATGGGTTAGCTCAATTAAAGATACACTCTAAACTGATTCAAATAAGAAGAGTTTCTAAAGGAAAAGAACAATACGTCAACTATATTGGAACGGGAAATTTCAATGAAAAAACTTCTCGTATTTATGGTGATTTGGGACTTTTAACTTCAGATGTTGCAATCTCTAAAGAGGTTAAAAAAGTATTCCATTTGATTGACAATCATTTTCAAAGAGGTCTATTCCGCCACTTAATGGTTTCACCTTTCAACACGAGAAGGAAGATCACTTCACTAATCCAGGGGGAAATCAATCTTGCAAAAAAAGGTAAAAAAGGATTGATTCAAATTAAAATGAATAACCTAGTAGATAAACAAATCATCGAAAAGTTATACCAAGCCAGTAACGCTGGAGTAAAAGTAGAATTGATTATCCGTGGAATTTGTTGTTTGGTTCCAGGAGTAAAAAAATTGAGTGAAAACATTGAAGTAATCAGCATAGTAGACCGTTACTTAGAACATGCTCGTTTCATGGTTTTCGGAAACAATGGAGACCCTATTTACTATCTGACAAGTGCCGATTGGATGGAACGTAACCTAGACAAACGTATAGAGGTTGGTTGCCCAATACATGATGAAAAAATCAAACGAGAACTGGACTTAATCTTTGAATATCAATGGAAAGGAAACAATAAAGCCAGACTAATTGATGCTAAACAAAAAAATACCTACCGAGCAAAAACAGATGTCTCCTGGCATTCTCAAATGGAATTGTATAAGCACTATAAAGGAATGGTGGAGAGTTAATGATTAATGTTTGATGTTGAAGGGTTAATGACTATACTGTACTTCCCTAAATAGAGTTGACCTTTTTTGTTATAATTAAAATTTATTATTTTTACCTAACTTTTAAATCAACCTCAATAAAGTAACACTTGATTGTATTTTCCTAAGCTATTTCTCCTACCACCATAAATAAACATTTGAAAAGTACTTTTTGATGGAACTATATGTACATCATTCTTTTTAGGATCAATATCTTGACCTAAAAGATAAGCTGTAATTGCATAATCAACACCTTCATATTTATTATATTTTTTAATTGCTCCTACAGAATTTTTCACAGCTATATTGTGTTTATCAACTTGATAAGTTATGAAACAGTTATCCTCACTCTCGATGTAAAAGGATTTATGTTTACTTCTAAAAGTTTCTGTGAAAACTAGATCAACATTAGGTTGTATTACTTCATTGTCTTCTACTGATGAAAGATTAAAAACTACATATCCATCTTTATTTTCATTTTTATAATAACATGAAATAAATAGCTCGTCATTATCTTTAAAAGAAACATGAAAAACTTTACTCAAAGTTGCTATTGTAGCATTTGATGTATATCTGAAATAACTCCCGATAAATTCCTCACTAGTTACATTACTATAATTAACTCTGTTTTTTGATGATAAAATATGAGAAGATACGTCTAATTGGACTTTTGATTTGTTAACATTTGAAAAATCAGATAGTGACAAAAGTCTTTTATCAAGCATTAATTTTCCCATTTCTATATAAGGTCTAATAATAACCAATTTATTATTGTTCAATGTAAAAATAGGTTGTCCCGCTTTATTTTCCTTGTATAATTTTTCATCCCAATCAAAATTTAATACATTTAAATCACAATTGAAATTTTCATCCATTTTTATTACATAAAACTTACTTTCATTATCAGTTAAAATTACGATTAGTTCTTTTTCTGTACTCCCAACATATTGAGTTCTAAGATTTTTTATATTATTTGTTAAAACTGAAAGTTTATCATTAGCTTTAATTTTCTTTTCTTCTACTTTACCATTTTTATCTATACGATAAACAGTAAACAAAAAAGATTTTGACTTGCTTTCAGCTAAAGCTCCTTTCTCAAAAGATGAATTTAAGAAAAAAACATAATTAGATTCTTGAGACCAAACTGTTGTATTTTGAAAATTATATGGATCAACTTCAACATTCCAAATCATACTCCCTTTTTTATTGAAGTATTGGAATTTTCTACTTTTTGGTAAAACAGCAACCTTTTGTGTTTGTACCAATCCTAAAAAACCATCACCAAAAGCACCAAACTTTTCAAAGGAACCTCCTTTTGCTTTAAATACTGTTTGACTAAATGAAAAAGACGAAATAATAACTAGAAATAATAAAAGGCTAGATTTTAACATACTGGTTTTAATTTTAATTTGAAAAACAAAATTAGAATAATTTTTCTAATAACCTCAGTTCGATTATTCTTTTGCCGTAAGATTTCGATTAGTAAAATACTATTTAAGATACAAAATAAACAAAAAACATTGAAGTAATCAGTATAGTGTATTTCCCTATTAAACTTTTTGTTAATTGGTTGACTAAATAGAAACGACTTTATTCAAAAAAAAATTAACCATCCAACATTTATCATTAACAATTAAATTTCAATTTTAACCCCATTTATCTCTTCTATCTTCGAAGGAGTCTCTTCCGTTATTTCATTCTTTAATTTAAGCGTTACCATATATATCAGAAACAATAAAACAGAAACATAGATGATAATTTTCACAATGTATCGTTTACTTCCCTTCTTTGGAATATATTGTTTTAAATCTACTTTTGGTTCTTGCTCCATACCCTAAAATTACAGTAAAAAGTTTAACTTTACTTTCTAAAATTTACCAATTATGTTTATCGATACACATACACATCTTTATGCCGAAGAATTCAAAGACGATCAAAAAGAGGTCGTTGAAAAAGCAATAAAATCTGGTATTGAAAAACTATTACTACCAAATATCGATGTTGAAAGTATTGAAGGGATGCGTCAATTGGTAGAACAGTATCCTAACAATTGCTATGCAATGATGGGCTTACACCCTGGTTATGTAAAAGAAGATTGGGAAGCACAACTAAAAACGATTGAAGAAAACCTTTTTGCTCATCCTGAAAAATACATCGCAGTTGGAGAAATTGGAATGGACCTTTATTGGGATAAAACATTTCAAGAACAACAAGCCTTGGTTTTTAGAAAACAAGTGGACTGGGCAAAAGCTTTAAAACTTCCAATAGTTATTCATGCGAGAGATGCTTTTGATGAAATTTTTGAAATATTAGACGAAATAAATACACCTGAATTATCTGGAATTTTTCATTGTTTTACAGGTAACCTCGAACAAGCAAAGCATATACTAAGTTATGGTAACTTCAAACTAGGAATTGGTGGTGTATTGACTTACAAAAAAGCTGAAATAGATAAAGTAATCGCAAATATCGACTTAAAAAACCTAGTTTTAGAAACAGATGCTCCTTATTTACCTCCTGTTCCTTTCAGAGGGAAGCGAAATGAAAGCAGTTACATTTTACATATTGCAGAAAAATTAGCAGATGTTTATGGCGTTTCTTTAAAAACAATAGAAGAACAAACAACGCAAAATGCACTTGAACTTTTTAAGCTTTAATTGATGGAGAAAAAACCAAATATTTTAATCATTTATACTGGTGGAACGATCGGAATGGTAAACGATTCAAAAACAGGTCAGTTGATTAGTTTTGATTTTAAACACATGTATAAACACATACCAGAATTAGAGCGTTTACATGTTAACTTGAATACGATTAGTTTTGAACACCCTATCGATTCATCGGATATCAATCCTACCTATTGGAAACAGATTGCTGAAATTATCGAAGTGAATTACGAAAAGTACGATGGTTTTGTCATTCTTCATGGTTCAGATACAATGGCATATACTTCTTCTGCCTTGAGTTTTATGTTTCAAAACATTAAAAAGCCTGTTATTTTAACTGGATCTCAATTACCTATCGGAACTATTAGAACAGACGGAAAAGAAAACTTAATTACTGCTATTGAAATTGCAGCAGCAAAGAACGAAAACAACGAAAGTATCGTTCAAGAAGTTGCTGTTTATTTCGAATATTCTCTTTACCGAGGTAACCGTTGTTCTAAAATTTCTGCAAATCAATTCGAAGCATTTTCTTCTCCAAACTATACTGAACTAGCAGTAGCTGGAGTAAACATTGAATACAATAAAGAAAAGCTATTCAGACATAAAGAATCTAAACACACCTTGTTTACAGAATTGGATAATCGTGTAGCTATACTAAAAATATTTCCAGGTTTTCCAGCGGATGCCTATCGTTCTATTTTTAATCTTGATAAAGTAAAAGGAATCGTATTGGAAACATTTGGTGCTGGAAATGCCCCTGGGGATGAAACTTTCAGAAAATTAATTTCAGATTATATTAAAGAAGGTGGTATCGTATTAAACATTACTCAATGTAGTTCTGGCAGTGTAGAACAAGGAAAGTATGAAACAAGTTCATTTTTTACAAAAACAGGAGTAATTTCAGGCAAAGACATGACTACCGAAGCGGCAATCACAAAACTGATGTACGTATTAGGTAGTGAATCAGATTGTCAAATTGCAAAAAGGAAACTATCAGAACCTATCCAAGGGGAACTAAACTCGTAATTTCTAAGACCAATTTATTCACAATTTATCAAAACATGAAATTAGGCATTCTAAAAAGCTTTAAAGAAATTGATAATAGAATTGAATATTATATTAAATCTTGTCAGGAATTAAATATTGATTTTGTTGTTCTTAATTTATTATCCGAAAATTGGCTAGAAGAAATAAAAAAATCTAAAGTTGATGGTATTTTAGTCAGAATAAAAGGAGATATACAAGAACAAAAATCAATGTATGATGAAAGATTACATATTATAAATAGTGAATTAGGCATTCCGATCTACCCTTCTCGTAAAGAATTACTTTTATATGAAAATAAGAGAATGTGTAACTATTGGATGCAGATTAATCACATTCAACATACCCCTACTTCAATATTTTACACAAAAGCGGATGCCATTAAATTTATCAATAAAGCAACATTTCCGTTAGTTTTCAAAACAAATTGCGGTGCAGCTTCAAGCGGAGTAAGAATAATTAGGTCTAAATTACAAGCAAAATTTATTTTACATAAGATTTTTGGAATAATCGACCCGAGACTCTCTATGGGAAATACACTTTGGGGTTATAAAAAAGGAATTCTATTTCCTAGGTTTGGAAATAATCAAAAACACTATGTATTTATTCAACCTTATATACCTCATAAATGGGAATGGAGAGTATCTAAAATAGGGGATTCGTTTTTCGGTTTAAAGAAAAGGAAAAAAGGAAATTTTGCAAGTGGTTCCGGTATGCCTTTATGGGTTGAACCACCCAGAGAATTATTTGAATTAACGAAACATATATGTGAAGTTGGACAATTTGATTCCATGGCAGTAGATATTTTAGAGGCCGAAAATGGTGACTTTTATGTTAATGAACTACAGTCACTTTTTGGAAGTACAAGTCCTTTTCAACTTAGGGTAAATAATAAACCAGGCAGGTATAAATACATTAATAACAATTGGATTTTTGAAGAAGGGGAGTATAATAGGTTTGGAAGCTGTCTACTTCGTGTTGAAGACTTTGTAATGAAATTAAATAATAAGTATTACAATAATAAAAAAGATATTAATCAAATAGATAAGACTTTTTCATAATAATATCACTAACTTTGTAACCTGAAAAAAAGGAGAGGTGTCCGAGTGGTTTAAGGAGCGCGCCTGGAAAGCGTGTATACGCGAAAGCGTATCGGGGGTTCGAATCCCTTCCTCTCCGCAAGTTTATTTAAGGGATGAGAACCAAAAGGTTCGAGCCGGAACGTAGTGGAGTACATGGAGCGAATGCGGAATAATCCCTTCCTCTCCGCAAGTTTGTTTAAAGGGATGAGAACCAAAAGGGTTTGAGCCGGAACTAAGACAATAAGTCGAAACTTTTTATAAAGGTTTCGGCTTTTTTATTCAATAAAAAATGAGTTGGAAAATAGTAAATAACCGATTAACAAAAGAATATAAGTTTAAAAATCAAACTGAATTAGCAGCATTTTTCTTAAAAGTTGCCAAAATAGCAGATGAAAAAGATCACCATCCTGATGCAACGATTAGAAAATGTTCCGTTCTATTATTAGAATTATATACGCATACAGAAAACAAAATAAGTGACTTAGATTATTTAGTAGCAAAGAAAATTGATTTGATATAACTTCTAATTCTGGACGTGCTCCGCTGGATTTTTGGAATTAGAGGTGCTCGGAACTTTGTTATTCGTCTAAAACATGTCTATTTTTTAAGTTATCACTTATTGATTAGATTAACAATTAATTGAATCATTAACTCTTTATCACTTGGATCACTTTGTGCAACTAATAATGCTAATGTAACTAATGCATTATCATTTATTTTTAGTTCTCCTGACTTTTTAAATTGATGCTTATTTTTATCTAAAAACCAAATAAACATAAAAGCACCTATACGTTTATTCCCATCGCTAAACGGATGGTTTTTGATAATGAAATACAATAAATGTGCTGCTTGTTCTTCTATGCTAGGGTATAAATATTGATTTGCAAAACTCTGTATGACGTTACCTAATATTCCTTGAAAACTTTTGTCTTTTTGATTTCCAAACAATTCTGTCGCTTCGTTTGAAGATATAAGTTGCTTTTTTAATTCAGAAATAGCTCCTACTGCCTCTGTATATTTAATCTCGTATGTTATTTGTTCATTTAAATTATTTGTTTGTAAGCTATTGCTATCGTATTGGTTTAATAAATGAAAACTTTGCGTATAGTTTTTAATTATATCTAATAATCCTTTAGCCTCTTCAATTTCCTCAACATTTATATTTTTACTAATTAGTTCAACTGTTTGTTGAAGTTGTTCTAACCGTTTTTGATTAATAGAAAGACCTTTTACTAAATACTCTTTTAACCTTTGAGTAGCCCATTGACGAAATTTAGTCCCTTGTTTAGAATTGACTCTATAACCTACCGATAATATTGCATCAAGATTATAGAATTTTATTTGTCTTTTGACATTTCTTTTACCTTCCAATTGAACTACCGATAATTTCTCGGTAGTTGATTTTTCATCAAGTTCTTCTTCTAAAAAAATATTTTTGAGGTGTAATCCAATTGTATCTGAATCCCTTCCATATAAATCAGCCATTTGTTTCTGAGAAAGCCAAACTGTTTCTTTTTCAAATTCAACTCGTATTTCTATTTGATTATTTTCTGATTGATATATTTCAATTTCACTCATATTAAGCACTTAATTTAAATTAGTTATTAGGTCAATGAAATTCTTCTTAATCTTCTAAAATTAGTTGTTTTTTTATTTAAACTGAACACTTCTAATTTGTAATCCTGCGGTATACGTCCAAAAATAACATTCATTTTAATATGTCAATAACACTTGTGAACTTTTCCTGTCTCAAAACACTTGGTATATCTTGCTAATTAGAAGCTAAAAAACATCAAAATTAGCTCGGAATAATTGAGCAGGATTACAAATCCAGCTCAGCGGTAACCGTATTAAAAACAACGTTTTGTACCTCTGAAATGCAAAATAAATATTTTGTAATAGAAGGACTAAAGGAATTAAATGAAGCTATCGTAGTATTAACAGAAAACTGGAAAAAAAATGAGTTGGAAAACAGTAAATAACCGATTAACAAAAGAATATAAGTTTAAAAATCAAACTGAATTAGCAGCATTTTTCTTAAAAGTTGCCGAAATATCAGACTTAAATGATCACCATCCAGATGCAACGATTAGAAAATGTTCCGTTCTATTATTAGAATTATATACGCATACAGAAAATAAAATAAGTGACTTAGATTATTTAGTAGCAAAGAAAATTGATTTGATATAGCTTATAAATCTAGTTCTGAGCAAGCTCCGCTGGATTGTACCCTCGGAAATAAAACAAAGAAAATAAGTCTATTATTGAATATTTAATTTGAACTTCGATAGAGCAGCAGGATTAACTTCGTTGAAATCGCTAGCGCTAAGTTACAAATCCAGCGGAGCGGGTGTTAAGATTCATAAGTAAATCGTACTAATTTCGATTTTAAATTTGCGAGTATTCGCTTAACTCTTCTCCTTTTTATAAAGGTATTTGACAAATATTTGTATCGTCATTGAAGAAAAGAAAACAACAGAAATAATACTATTAAACATTGCTTTTTCTTCTTTTACAAACATTGAAAAAATTACTCCTAATAAACAGGCATTAATTAATGCCCATAATAAATTAACATTTTTCTTCATTTTTCTTCATTTTTTTATTATAAACAGTTCATCTTTAAAGTTTTAAATATGAACTGTTTATAATATTAGTTACTTATTACACCTAGGATTATGCTTTATTGTTAACTTTATCACTACGCACTGGTGTCTCACAGTAGTAAAAAGATATAAATAGGCAGACCTCGAAATCGGACAATTTAAGGCTTTAAAATTGAGAAAGGTGTTCGAGCACTTCTCTCTTTTTTAATAAGGTTCAAATATAATAATATTAAACTATTGTCCGGTAAAAATTGAAATTAATCATTTATTTTTTTCAATATATTGATATTCAGTAATTTAATTTTTAGTTTTTATCTTTATTCAAAAGTAAGCACGAAAAAAAGAAATTTACCCCCGCTCCGCGGCATTTGCAATGAAGTGTTCGGAACCTTGTTATTTGCAATGCTACGGTTAATCCCTGCAGCTTACATCCAATAATTGAGCAGGATTAACTTCGTTGAAATCGCTAGCACTAAGTTACAAACCTAGATCAACGGAATAGTTAGTCTAACCTCTAGCTTCTAAAATCTAGTGTCTAAAAAACTATTTAGGCAGCATTGCTACCATTTTCTGGTATTCCACTTTGAAATCATTGGTTCCAGCACAACCCATCGTAGTTTTATTATTGATGAAGTTTTCAATACGATTAGCAGGATTAGGGTGCGTACTTAAGAATTCAGGTTGTCTTCCTCCCTCACTCATTGCCTCTAACTTCTGAAAGAAACCAGCACCTCCAGCAGCGTTATATATTGTTGGACAAAGGTATTTTACAGACATTTCATCTGCTTGAGTTTCGTGTTTTCTAGAAAATTTCAAACCAACAATTGATTTAGTAAGTTGACTCAATAAAGTTGGATCTCCTAGAAGAACCTGCTCAACCACCTGTATGCTATACATAGTTGACATTTGTCGAGTAGAATGGCGCATATCTGCATGAGCCACTTCGTGAGCCATTACTCCAGCTAATTCATCTTCTGATTCTAAAAACTTTAATATCCCTGTATAGAAATAAATATAACCCCCAGGGGTACAAAAAGCATTTAACGTATTATCATCATGAACAATTCTAAGCCTCCAACTAAATTCATCTTTTAAAGATACTTCTCCGGTATTAAGAATATTATCCCTTACCTTATATAAATATTGATATACTTTCGCATATTTAACGGAATCTAATAATGGGTATTGTCCAGGATTTCCATCTATCTCACTAGCTGTTTGAAATCCTAGCTGTTTATCTTGACTAAGAGAGAAAACATTAAACCCTTTTCCTTTATTCTTTTTGTTGATTACTCCACAAGCTGAAATAACAGCAATAACAAGAAAAGCAACGATAAATTTAATCTTTAATTTCATTTTTATTTTTTAATTAATTCCTAATAAAGGGTAATAAATAGTCAATACAAAAGTAATAAGTAAACTTAAAACATAGCCCAAAACTAATTCCTTAATTGTATGTTTTTCTAGAAATAAACGCGATGAAAAAACTAAACCTGAGATTAGAAAACCAATTGCAATTACACCAATTGAAAAGTTAGTTTGTTCCGAAAAATAGGCAATTAAAAACCCAGTGAAAATTCCAACTCCTGTAGCATGTAAACTGATTTTTATATGCTCATTTATCAAGGTAAATAAACTAATAATAACTGCCCCAGAAAGACATAAAGCATAAATGTATTTTGGCAAAAGGTAATCGATAGAAGTGAAGATATACAATAAGCAAAGGCAACAAATACTCATGATAACTAAAGGTACTTTTCGCTCAGAACGATCATCCATTTGAATGGTCTTTATCTTATCGGTTTTTTGCATGATAATATAAATTAACCCAGGAATAATAACCGTAACAATAAGAAAATAGATTAGTATTATTACTTTATTTCTTAAAGGAAAATAATACAAGGAATTATTCAATCCTATTTCAATAGGCTCAGAATAGGAAAACATAACTATCAGCAGAGCATATATCGGCATTAAAATAGGCATAAAAGCCCAAGTGATAAACTGAAAAAGAAATCGCATTATAATTCTTTTCTTAATCTAGCTACCGGAATATTTAACTGTTCTCTATATTTCGCAACTGTTCTTCTAGCAATATTATATCCTTTTTCTTTCAATAATGTTGTCAGCTTTTCATCTGTTAGAGGCTTTGACTTAGACTCATTATCTACCGCTTCCGAGAGTATTTTTTTTACTTCTCTTGTAGAAACTTCTTCGCCAGAGTTTGTCGATAAAGATTCTGAAAAGAAATACTTAAGGGCAAAAGTTCCTTGACTAGTAATTACGTATTTACTATTAGCAACCCTTGATACTGTTGATATGTCTAAATCGACAATTTCAGCAATATCTTTTAAAATCATCGGTTTTAAATTTGTTTCATCTCCAGTTAAAAAGTATTCTTTTTGATACATCATGATTGCTTGCATCGTACTTAAAAGCGTATTCTGACGTTGTTTAATCGCATCAATAAACCATTTTGCTCCATCCAACTTCTGTTTCACAAACATTACAGCTTCTTTATCTGATTTAGAAGTTTTACCTCCTTCAGAATAAGTACGTAACATTTTTTCGTAGTCTTTATTCACTTTCAACTCTGGAGCATTACGTCCATTTAAAGTAAGGTCTAACTTTCCTTCATTCTCAATAATCTCAAAATCTGGTATGATTTCTTGATGATTTCTGGCTGCTTCACGCATTGAACCACCAGGTTTTGGATTCAAACGAAGTATTTCATCAATAGCATCTTTTAGGTCTTCATCCGAAATTTCAAATTTCTTTTGAATTTTATCGTAATGCTTTTTTATAAATTCTTCAAAATGATTTTCTAATATCTTTTTTGCTGTAAAACGACTAATATTACCGTCTTGGATTCTATTTATCTGTAGTATTAAACACTCTTTTAAATTTCTTGCGCCTATACCAGCTGGATCAAGTTCCTGAACTAAACTTAAAACTTTCTCTACTTCTGCCTCTGTTGTTATTACATTTGCGGAGAACGCTAAATCATCAACAATAGCCTCTAGCTCCCGATTCAAATATCCCGATTCATCCAAGTTTCCGATAATCGTATCTGCAATCATAAATTGATCGTCAGAAAGGTCTAGTAAGTGTAACTGTTCTGTCATTCTTTGTTGAAAAGAAGACTCTCCTGATAAAGGGATTACACGTTCTTCATCGTCTTTACTGTTGTTGTTGGATTGTGTTTTATATTCAGAAGTATCGTCATCAAAATAATCCGATAAATCAAATTCTTCTACTTCTTCAGAAGAATCGTTTTCGTACTCCTCTTCAAAATTATCTTCTTCAACCGAATCTAATCCTTCTTCTAATGCAGGATTTTCTTCTAATTCTTGTTTGATTCTTTGGTCTAACTCCATTGTCGGCACCTGCAACAATTTCATTAATTGAATTTGCTGAGGCGATAAACGCTGTTCAAGTTTTTGAGCTAAAAATTGTTTTAATGCCATAATATCAAATTATAAAGAAGACAGAATAATATACGAAAAAAAATTAATTTTTAATGTTATTAAACTGTATTTCGACTCCTTTTAATAAAACATTTTAATGTGTCTTAAATCTTGAGCCTTGTGTCTAAATCAGAATTCTGCATTCTGAGGTGTACGTGGAAATGGAATTACGTCTCTAATGTTCGTCATACCAGTCACAAACATCACCATTCTCTCAAAACCTAAACCAAAGCCTGCATGTGGAACTGTTCCAAATTTTCTAGTGTCCATGTACCACCATAATTCTTCTTCTTCAACATTGAAGTCAGCACATTTCTTCTTTAATACATCTAATCGTTCTTCTCTTTGAGATCCACCAACAATTTCTCCAATTCCAGGGAACAAAACATCCATTGCTGCAACCGTTTTTCCATCCTCATTTTGACGCATGTAAAATGCTTTAATCTCAGAAGGATAATCCGTTAAAATAACTGGGCATTTAAATTCTTTCTCAACTAAGTAACGCTCGTGTTCACTTTGTAAATCAATTCCCCATTCTACTGGATATTGGAATTTATTCTTTTTATAATGCTTAGAGTTTCTTAAAACCTCTATTGCCTCTGTATACGTTAAACGCTTAAAGTCATTGTTTACAACAAATTCAAGTCTTTCTTTTAACGTTAATTCGTTTCTATCTTTCTGGGGCTTTTGAGATTGCTCAGCAACTTCTCTATCGTTTAAGAATTGTAAATCATCTTCACAATTTGTTAGGATATAATTACTGATATATTTCAAAAATTCCTCCGTTAAATCCATGTTATCTTTCAAGTCATTGAAAGCAACCTCCGGCTCAATCATCCAAAATTCAGCTAAATGACGAGAAGTATTTGAATTTTCAGCTCTAAAAGTTGGACCAAAAGTATAAACCTGACCTAAAGCCAATGCCGCTAATTCAGCTTCTAATTGACCAGAAACGGTTAAGTTAACTGGTTTACCAAAGAAATCTTCTTTATAGTTAACCGTTCCGTCTTCGTTTAATGGAGGATTTATTGGATCTAAATTCGTTACCCTAAACATTTCCCCTGCACCTTCTGCATCTGAACCAGTAATGATTGGAGTATGAATATAATAAAACCCTTTATCGTTGAAAAACTTATGAATTGCGTAGGCTACAGCATGACGAATTCTGAAAACGGCACTAAAAGTATTTGTTCTAAACCTCAAGTGTGCTTGATCTCTTAAGTAATCTAAACTATGCTTTTTAGGTTGCATAACCGTTTTTTGAACTTCCTCCGGGTTTGCTTCTCCTAAAACCTCAATTGTTTCTACTTGTAATTCAAAAGCTTGACCTGCTCCTTGCGATTCAACTAAAACACCAGTTAAAGATACAGCTGAAGCGGTAGTCACTTTCTTTAAAAGAGATTCTTCAAAATTTTCAAATTCAACAACCGCTTGTAAAGTTTTTATTGTTGAACCATCATTTAATTGAATAAATCGGTTACTTCTAAAACCTCTAACCCATCCTTTTACTGTAATTTGTTTTCCTAATTCAGGATTAGAAAATATATCTGAAATTTTTATTCTATTCATCACTTTGTCTTTATTCGTATTGTAAAAATAAGGCAAAAATTGAGAATAGAATTGATTATAAGTGTTGAATTTTAAAAGTATATAAAAAGAAAATGTCCAAAATATAATTTTGGACATTTTTCACTAATTAATATATACTCAAAGGTTATTTCGCTTTTAAAAAATTACTCGTTTCAATACCAGATTTTTTATTCACCTTAACGATGTATTGTCCATTGGCTAAATTTTGAACATTCATTGGGATATGGTGCTCGCCTTTGGTCAAGTTACCTTCGTAAACTACATCTATTAAAGATCCGTTAATATCAATAATTTCGACCCTTGTCCATTCGTTTTCAGTTTGTAACCTAGCTTTAGCTGAAGAAATTGCAGGATTTGGATAAACCATCACACTATTATTGTTTATACTATCTTCCTCTAAACCAGTTGTACATCCATTTAAGAATGGATAGTAAGTTACTTGATGTTCAAACATTGC
>Ga0228634_1000797_pt1 | contig 20710 bp, 18 predicted proteins | sample 42DmetaG_FD_190063 | JGI IMG/M metagenome (GOLD analysis project Ga0228634, IMG submission 190063) | Seawater microbial communities from Monterey Bay, California, United States - 42D | ecosystem: Environmental > Aquatic > Marine > Coastal | place: USA: California | collected 2016-09-27 | reverse complement strand
ACATCAATACGGAAAGAGGATAATAAATCATTGGCTTATCATACACAGGTAACAACTGTTTGGATACCCCTTTTGTAATTGGATATAAACGTGTGCCACTACCTCCTGCTAATATGATTCCTTTCATAATTCAAAGTTAATCATTCTTTTTAAGAACATTTAGTTTTTTAAAAATGAAGTTAAGGTATCTTAAAAATAAAAAAAGGCTACAGTCGTAGTCTTTTCAAATATTGTTAATTTAGGGCACAAAAAAATAAACTTTTTTAAGTTTGATTTATTATTAAATTAATTTTAAGTGAACCATTAAAGATAGCTCCAGGTTCTAATAATTTTGGCCTAGAAGCTATAACAGGTTCTATACTTATAAATTTTTCCCAATCTTTATTTGGCAAATCAGGGATGGATTTTGCAAGAGTCTGTCCAGGGTTCCAAATCATCCATTCATCAAACCCTTTTTGATGAATTTCAAGCACTACATTATCGTATTTAAGCTTTAAAGGGATGTTTTCATGATATAAGCGTTCAAATTCTGAAGTTGTAAACTTTAAAACACCTTCGCTATGAGTCTCCTTATACTTGTCGGTAAAAGATATTGATTTTAAACCTTCTACACAACATTTTAAAACTGATGGCACATAAAAATAAGGGTGTAAACCTCCTGTAAAACTAAAACTAGTGCTACCAGTATTTTCTATTTTCAAAATTAAACGTAGGGTGTTTTTTAGTTGTATGACGTCGTATGTTAATTTAGCACTGTAAGGCCAGTTGTTTGTAGGATCTAATTGTAATGAGAACTTAAGTAGGTGACTATTTTTATCTTTCTCATCTTTAAGCAATAGCCATTCACTATCACGTACCCAACCGTGTTTTTTATAGCTTCCAACACTTGCAAACTGAGGGAAGATAATGGGCACACCTCCACGTTTTGTATGATTAGGATTTACTATGTATGATTTATAAAATAAAGGGGTATTTTGTAATTGACTTTCTAATACTTGCGCTCCTAGAATATCATAGCTTAAGTTCATAAAAAAAATGAATTCAAATTTAACTTAAAAGTTTACTTTTTTAGCAACCAACTACTCGACTGTATTTTATCTCCAAGACCATCTACTAAGTTAATTCCCATTTGATCACAGATAGGTCTTTCTGGTATGGTATTATTATTTTGATCTCCACCATTTGCAAAACTCAAATCATATAATTCTCCATAGTCTAGAGCAATCTTTTCAATGGTTTTACAGACGGTTCTGTCTTGATCTATAGACAACACACAATGATCTACAGATTTTATATTAGATACGATAAAAACACGCTCTTGTTCTTGTTGAAATTCTTTAGACCCTTTTAATGCTCTTTGATGATCGTTATTTACAATCACAAACAATTCATCGGCTAGGGCTTTCGCATTGTTAAAATACTCAATATGTCCTTTGTGTATAGGATTAAAATACCCAGATACTATCATTCCTTTTTTCTTACTCATGTTATTCTTTTTTATCTTCCAAAATCATCTTGCACTCGAATAATATCATCTTCATCTGAAGGGTGATCTGCATCAGTATGTTGCCAGATCTCAGCTACCACACAATAATCATCTAAGCCTATTAAACGATGTCTTTCACCTTGTTGTAAAATAATTTGATCACCTTCATTATATACTTCCATTTCATTTTCAATATCTGAATCACTTCTAATGATTCCTGCAGAACCTTTGTATACTTGCCAAATTTCTGCACGTCTATTGTGGTATTGCCAAGACAAGCGAGCCTTGGATTTTACTATGAGAACTTTAGGACTTAATTTCCCTCCAATTTTTAAGGTATTTATATCCAGGCCTTCAAAAAATTTATTTGAAAACTCTTGAGCTTGCTCTTCATCAATAACTAGGAAACCTCCCCAAGGTCTTTCAAAATCATTAGATATTATTGTAAAACCAACTGATTTTATTTGTTTATAAATTTTATTAAAATAATTATTCATAATAAAAATTAATTTTACTGCGTTAATACTTTATCGAAATTTTATTAATATTCAATCTTTTTTATTTGTAATTAATTAATAGTACTTTCAATTGAATTAACCATTTTACTAATTAATACTTCAGGATGGAAAAATTTATTTGCATAAATCTTATTGTTTTTGCCTATCAAATCTTTATCTAATTGTTCTTTTTTTGCAAAACTATCCAGTAATTGAACCAATAAATTTTCTGCACCATGATTGACAGAAATATTACCAGGACAATTATCTAAAATTTTGGAAATATGTGAATCATTAGGTCCAATATATAATATTGGTTTTCCTATAAACATTGAACCATAAATTTTATTTGGATGAGTAAATCCAACACAATTATTACCTAAAGAAACAACCTGAATATCTGCAGAAGCCAAAGAAATATGAATGTTTTCACGAGGTTGATAAGGTAAAGTAATGACATTTAACAAGTTATGTTTTTCTTTATACTCTATTACTTCATTTAATTTAACCCCACCACCAATATGGACAAACAAGAATCTATTATCATCTCGCAATTGTACTGCAGCTTCTAATAGTGTAGTTAAAGGATGCATAACTGAATGATTCCCAGAATACATTATTACAATTTTATCTTTAAAATTATTTTCTATTCTAAAGGAATTACTTAATCTATCTCCTTCATATAAGTTTTTAACTACTGGCCAAACAGGTATTATATCTATTTTATTATCGACTCTACCAATTCTGTTTAAAATATGGTTCTCCATAAATGAGTCTAAAACTATAATTCTGTCAGAAAATCTAAAAATATAATCTCCTCTATTTTGTAATAATTGAGACACTTTGCTACCCTTACTAATATAATTTGCAACTATTGATAATTCAGGTTGTAAATCCATTGTCCAATATACAAATTTGATCTTTTTAAATCTGGCTAATTTAATTCCAATATATGACAATAAAGGAGGGGAAGTCATACCTATAATTAGATCAAATTTTTTTGTTTTAATAAAAAATATTTTTATAAAAATTAAAACGTTGAAAGTAAAAAAATCTAAAAGTCTTGATAATTTATTTTTTTTTCCAAAACCTGTGTTTCTTATCCTATTAACTTTGACATTATTAATTATTTGATAACTGGGATAAGTTATTTTAGGATTCTCATAGTTTCGTATACTAGAATAAACACTAACATCATGACCTTTTCTAGAAAGGGCCTCTAACAAATCCGTAAGATGTTGAGAAACTGAAGCTGTATCAGGACAATATACCTGAGATATAGAAAGTATTTTTAATTTTTTATTTTTCATCAATTAAATCTTTATAAAGTTCTATTGTTTCTTTTCTGGTTTTATCCCAACTAAATCTAGAAGCGTTTAAATAACCTAATTCTACAAGTTTATCCCTAGTTTGACTTTTTCTTAAAATTTCGTCAATTGAGCTACTTAGACTATACTTATCAATTTTGTCCAATAAAATGGCTCCTTCACCTGCAATTTCAGGAATACAACTTTTATTTGTTGAAATAATTGGACAACCTAAAATTTGAGCTTCAATCAGCGGTATACCAAATCCTTCACTGATACTTGGATAGAGAAGTAATAAAGCTTTAGAGTACAAATATGAAAGTTCTTGATCCGAAGCAAATAACACATGTTGGTAATTTATATTTTGAAGTAACAATAATTCATTAGATGTCAGACTGCCACCACCAACAATAACTAATGGAACTTTAGATAATTCAACAGCCCTACAAGCTATTCGGAAATTTTTATAAAGCGCCTTTCTATCTCCAATATATAATGCATATTCATCTTCTTCAAATCGAATAAATTTTTTAAAATTAAGTTTTGAGTTATCTAAAAGCTCTTTAGCATTTATACCGTTATAAATTACTTCTATTCTTTTTTTAGATAAATTAGGATATAACTTAAGCATTAAGTCTCTTGTGAAATTAGAAATACAAATAATTGAATTAGAATTATTTAGAGCCTTTGTCTTTTGTGCAATATGTACGTATTTTTTTATTCCAGACCAATGTAATTCATAAGTAAAGTCATGAGCAGTAGTTATATTGATAGACTTAGGGTTCTTGGAGTACCTATAATAACTAGAATGAAAAAGATGATTTTCATCAAGTTTTGGAAATGGATTTTGATACCTTTCCAAGAACTTTACAAAATGCCTTCTATCCTTAATAATTTCGAAATTTTGGTCATTCTTGAAATTATTTGAAATTATATTAGTTTCAACTTCTAGGTTAGTAACCTCTAAGTTAGAGTTTACTATAATATTTTTTCTAATTTCAGACCAGTAATTTGAGATGCCTCCCCACTTTTGAATAGAATAAATTATATTATCATGTATTAATTTCATTAAGTTATTAATTGAGGTTTTTTACTGTAAAAACGAAATAGGTTGTTTAATACTAGGAATATTAAATATGGTAAGATTAGGTTCTTTATAGTGTGCGTTAAATGGAAAAATATAGAATATTTCATAACCATAACAGTGGTTGAAAATATTGAGAGGTATAAGAATAAATTAAATAGTGTAATATTATTTCTTGTTATATAATTTGAAAAGAAACCTAATAAAAGCCCACAAAAACAAGCTCTTAAAACAAGACCAATTTCACCTTCCCAAATAGCAGTATTTGCAATTGGTCCAAGAGTAAATGGAGGTACTTCCGATTCAGGAAAATAAGCTTTTTGATACCAAAAAATAGGATCTATATCGTTAATACTTGCATTTGGGATAAAAGGTGAAATAAAATCGAAAAAAAACATTTTATAACTTTTAGGAGGTAATTGATTATCTTCTCTTTGTTGATACAAATGATAAGATGTAAAGAATACAGCTCCAAATTCACCTGGCAACAATGATATTAATTCGTTATCATCATTGCCAATTTCATTATTAAATCTAGTTTTTTCAATTACTGTAAATAATATTAAACATGTTAAAGAGGCTAATACTAAATTTTTGGTTTTCGGTAACCCATTTATAATAACATATAATCCAAAACCTTGGAACATCAAAAACAAAACGGATATTCTAGCACCTGAACTATACTTTGACTCTACTAATAACAAAATAAAGAAACCTAATGAAAGAACTATCTTTCTGTTTTTAAAATAAATAAAAAAATGTATAAGAAAGAGAACTACAAATGCAAATTTAAATCTAATAATGAACGATACTATCAATCTTAAAGTTCTATTTAGGTGATCATATCTTTGGTAAGATTCTATATAACCATCAAAATCATTTGATAAACTAAATAATAATATATAGCAGACAATTAAAATCAATGAAAATAAAATGACAAAAGCTTTCTTATAATTAAAATCAGATATTTTATATCTAATTATATTTGTATTTCTAATTTTAAGATAAGAAACAATAAAGAATAGCTGAAAAACTAACATCCTTATTAGATGCTTTACAAATAAGCTTTCATTGGAATAAGCAAACCCATTAAAAACATAGGATATTGGATCTCCAACTGTAAACGAAGATGATATAAATATAATTGTCGGGACAATAATATAAAATGATAAAAATAAATTTAAATGATACCCTATCTCCAAAAATCTAAATTTTCCAAATCTATTTTTAAGTTTTAAATTAAAAATAAAATTCAGAAATAAAGAAACGCTAATTATCCAGTACATAATATTTTGAAAGTTTATTCATTTTCTTCCTAGAAGCCCAAGCATATTTTAGAGAACTAAAAAAAGCCTTAAATAAAATTCTTAATTTAAATCGACTCTTAGCATTAAAAGTAGTGTGGAAAAAGTAACTTGCATCAAATATATTAAAAACGTTATGTTCATTTGCATTAATATATACTTGTCTTGGACTAAAACCGTCACCCTCAAATACGTATCTATTATTTCTTCTTTTTGTCTTTAAAAGCTTTTTGAACAATTGTAAATTATCTGTTTTAATAGCTATATTATATATAATAACCAATTCTCTTGATAGGTTATCTTCAGAAAATAGTCCATCCTGAAGTTCTTTAAATGCCTTTTCAATTAGGTTCTTAAAATCTATTGTATAAGATGTTTTATTAATATCGTTAGACATTAATAAAAAATCAGCAGTCATTAATGAAATTAATGGTGAGTAATTAACAGCCCCCATTTTTTTATGCAACTTTATATTATTAGCCTTTTTAAAAAATGCTTTAGAAACCTCCTTTGCTTTTTCATCTCCTTTAAGGTAAGACACTCCAGCAGAGGTATTTGAAACACCATGAAGTGATAGTGGAGTGTTATAGAAAGCAAATTTATCAATATGCCCAGCCAATACGATACCTGAATAGCCATCAGGAGTGGAACACTGATAAAACATATTATTAGGAGACTTCGCTTTAATTTCTTTAATAGTTTCAATTGAAGCAATTCCTTTTACATAAATCATAGGAGTTTCTATATCCGAAACATAAAATAAATTATCACACTGTCTTTTGAGGTACTCACTACTTTGAATCCATTTCCATTGGTCTTTTTCCCCTTTTTTCTCAATATTGAATATTAACTGTCCTGTCTTCATTTTAGTCCCAGGATAAAAAAAAGCACATGTAGGCCATGTTATGACTGGAGATTTAGAATCGTTAATCAATTTATTAATTGTTGAAAGTGAGTTTGGCATTAGTCCATCATCTCCTCCTAAAACCATAACATAACCATCTTTAACTTGATTTAACCCTTTTTCAAAGTTCTCCATCATACCAAGATTGTCAGAGTTTTTATGGAGTTTTATATGAGGGTTAAACTTCATTAAATCTTTTACCATCTCTATAGAATTATCAGTACTACCATCATCTAAGACAATAACTTCGTAGTTTTTATATTCCTGATTAATACATGTTTTTAAAGTATAATATAGAAAATATTCTCTATCCTTTGTTGGTATTAGGATTGTGATTTTGTTAGAAAGCATTTTTAAGATTTGAGTTTTTATTTGATAAATATAAAAAAGAGATGACTGGAATTATAATTGACATAACAATTTGAGCTATATTTAAAATAGTTGAATTAAATTCAATTAATGAAATCGAATAGCTGATAACTAAAGCTATTGTAAATGGAATAAATATTCCATTCAGTAACCAATAAATAAGTTTAAATCCATGATATTTATTATGTAAGTGAATACTTTCAAATACAAATAAAATTAATCCATGAACAATCCATACACTAGCTGGTGAATCGAATAAATTAAAAAACTTACCAATTATTAATACTAAAAAAGAGAAAAGTATTGAATATATAATCATCTTGTTATGAAACTCTGGCTTTTTTTGTGATTGCATAAAGGCTGCGGGCAACCAGAAATAACCTGATAAAGTAAGACCAGTTACAATAAGTAAGAAATTCAACAAAATGTTATCAATGAATAAATCACCTAACCAAAGCCTGAGTAAAAATTCGCTATAAATAAAAAGATTAACAGATATTATTGTTAAAACCCCATTGCAAATGATAGATGATGAATGAAACAACAACAACAGATCATCATAATTAGATTTGCCATAACTAGAGTATTTAGAAAAATAGGTCTTATAAAATGGTTGTATTATTAGCTGTAAACAACTAGCGCCTGTAAAAGCGATTGCATAATAACCGTAAAATTCTAAATTGTCTAATATCAATGCCCAAATTCTATCTAGATGCCCCAGTATAATAGAGGCAAAAGAAAGTATAGTTAAATTTTTTGTATATCTTTTGAGTTCATCATTTGGTGAATAATCATGTTTTATTAAAGTGTAATTTTTAGATATCCCTAAATGATTTCTTGCAAGAGATCTCAGAAAAAAGAACTGAAACAAAGATAATGTCGCTTGAAAAATAAAAAAGTAAAGAAGATTATTAAAAAAATACAATAATGTAAAACCAATAATATACTTTGAACTATTAATTATTATATTTATAAAATTAATCTTTTTGTGCAACTGAAGCCCGAGATATACATTGGCATAAAACTGAAAAGCCAACTGCATATAAGCAGATAAAGCTATTAATATACTAATTACAAAATAATCATAAGAGATGAAATTTATAAAATATAACAAACTTAGTAAAAATCCAGAAATCGAAAAAAATATTAAAATCCTAAATGTGATTTGCTTTTCTAAGTAAACAAATCCTTTATTTTTTTCACTTTTTTCAATATTATTATTGGAAATAATATTGTTGATAGTAAGATTTATTCCAAAATCAAATACACTCGCCACTACAAGTGAAATCATCCAAACATTAATTAATCCATAATTTTCAATACCAACAAGTGAGGAATATACTGGAGTAAATATAAATGATAAAATTGCTAGTACAATACCATTCATACTATTCCAAAACAGATTACTGATAGATTTCATTAATATTTATCTTCTAAATTTGGATAATTTCCAAGATACAATACCTTATTATTTAACATCCATTCTCTCTGTTCTTTAATCATTAAGCTGTAATTCGGAAAATGATAAGCTAACGTTTCTTGTTTGAGAAGATGTTTATTTGATGATTTTGAAGAATCTTTTTCTAATATAAGATTAAGTTGGTATTCTTTATTAATAATGCTAAGAAGGTCAAATTTACTTATACCTATTCCATTTGTAGCATGTATAATTTTTTCTGTATTTGTATTATGATTAATCATCCATTGAATAAATTTTGATAATTCAAGGGTAGTCAGTCCGCTCCATATTACTTTTGAATAACCTTTAATTTTATTATTTTGATTCATAACCCAGTCAAACAAACCTGTTTTATTATCACTAACTTCTGGGCCAATAATAGATGTTCGAATTGTTAAACTTTTTTTGTAAGTTAAAACCTCTCCCAAATTTTTTGATAAACCATAATAATTGGACTCATCTTTTAAACTAGAAATTCCATAGGGACCATTTTTTCCGTTAAAAACACAATCTGTGCTTATATGAAAAAAATTAAAATTATATTTTTCTGAAAGACCAGCTACATAATGAGGGAAGAATGAGTTAATAAATATTGCTAGGTTAGGTTTTTCTATACTGTTAGAAACTAAAACCCCAATACAGTTTATAATATAATCAGGCTGTAATTCAATAATTATTGATTCAAGTTCTTGATGAGAATTAAACGCATCAAATTGAAATATATTTTTATTTAAATCGTCTCCTCTAGATGTAGCATAAACATCAAATCCATTATTTTGAAGATAATTAAAAGTCATGTGCCCCAACATTCCTGTTGATCCAAGAACTAATATTTTTTTTACTTTTTCCAAATGTACTTATTTACGTAGTGAGTATATGAAAATATAATTTTAACAACTTTAGAACTTAAATTCTCTGTAAAATAATCCATAGTTTTAGAGAAGTTTTTATTTTCTGTCGCCACTTTAATAGAATCCAATACATGCTCTTTATTAAGACCACTCATTATAATTGTTCCCTCATCCATTGCTTCTGGTCTTTCATGAGTTTCTCTAATTGTTATTGCTGGGAAATTTAAAATAGAGGCTTCTTCTGAAATTGTACCTGAATCTGAGATAGTACAAAACGAATCTTTTTGAAGTTTAATATAATCATTAAAACCTAACGGTTTTGATTTATGTATTCTAGAGTGCAAAGTTGAATCTAAGTTGAACTCTATAAGTTTTTTTTGTGTTCTTGGATGAATAGAAAATATCATATCCATTTTAAAATGCTCACAAACTGAATTTAAAGAATCAATTAAGATAATTAATTTTTCTCTTGAATCAACATTTTCTTCCCTATGTAGGCTTACAACAAAATATTTATTAGCTTCTAAATTTAATCGCTCTAATATCGTTGATTCTTTAATTTTAGGTAACTGATACTGAAGAACTTCAAACATTGAGGAACCAACCTTAATTATTGTATTGGGTGCAATTCCCTCATTTGTTAGATAATCTCTAGCATGATCAGATATTGGCATGTTTATATCACTAAGATGATCAACAATTTTTCTGTTTAATTCTTCAGGTACATTTTGATCAAAACACCTATTTCCGGCTTCCATATGGAAAACAGGAACTTTTAATCTTTTTGCAGGAATTACACTAAGGCAGCTATTAGTATCACCATAAATAAGTATTGCATCTGGTTTTACTTCATTAACTAAGTCAAAAGTTTTTTTAATTACATTAGCAATAGTATAAGCAAAATTAACATCAGCACATTCCAAAAAATAATCAGGTTTACGTATTTCCAAATCCTCAAAAAAGACTTCATTTAACTCATAATCAAAATTTTGACCTGTATGAGCTAATATATGCTCACAATGAGTATCTAATTTTTTAATAACTTGAGACAATTTAATTAGCTCAGGCCTTGTACCTACTATAGTTAATACTTTCATTTTAAATTTATTTTAAATTTCCCAAAGTGATTGATCATAACTTATTCTTTCGCTTTGAGAGTCTTTCAATTCTAAGCTAGATAAAACCAATAATTTAGAATTTTTTTCAATATTATGTATTCCGTTTGCATATCCTTTTGGTATATAAATAGCTCTACTTTCATACGCGGAAAATATATTTACCGTTGGACTTTGTTGTAAAGGAGGATTATCAAAGTCTTCAATTTTAATGTATCCTATTTTGAAACTACCTTCGATAACCATAAAAAACTTATGTTCAGATTTATGAGCTTGCCAAGCCCTTCTAGTTAATTCAGTATGTTCTATAAAATACATTCTCTTGAATGATGTTATATCTAATTCATTAGAAAACCTTAGTATTCCTCTATGATCTTCATGTTTATTAAAATTAAATATTTTAATCATAAGAACTTTTGCACATACTCAAGAGTCAATAATTTATCAATAACACCCTGAACTCCCAACTGATTAGTATTTGATGAATTATATTCGCCTATCATTCTCTTTCTCTCCTCACCCTTATTATAGTAATTATTGTAGTTTAAATCTCTATAATCAGACGGGATTTTATAATAATTTCCTAAATCTATACTTTTAGATATTTCTTCTTTGGTTGCAAGGGTCTCATACATTTTTTCACCGTGTCTTATCCCTATATTTTTATTATCTTTTGTGTATTTAAAAATAGTTTTTAGGGCTTCAGCAAGAGTATTAATTGTTGATGCAGGAGATTTCTGTATTAATAAATCTCCCGTCTCTCCTTCTTTAAAAGCAAACAAAACCAATTCAACGGCTTCATCTAAAGACATAAGAAACCTTGTCATCTCGCCATCTGTTATTGTTAACGGTTTATTGTTCAATATTTGATCGATAAATAACGGTATTACTGATCCTCTAGATGCCATCACATTACCGTATCGAGTAACACATATCTTAGTTTGACTTGATTCTCTTGTTTTAGAAACAGCTATTTTCTCCATTAAGGCCTTAGAAATTCCCATAGAATTAATTGGGTAAGCTGCTTTGTCGGTACTTAAACAGACTACTTTTTCTACATTATTTTCAATTGCCGACTCTAAGAGGTTATCAGTTCCTAAAATATTTGTTTTTACGGCTTCTAGTGGAAAAAATTCACATGATGGTACTTGTTTTAAAGCAGCAGCATGGAAAATAAAATTAACTCCTTTAGTTACGCTTCTGGTAGCTTCTTTGTCTCTAACATCACCAATGATAAATTTAAGCTTTGGATTCATGAATTCAATACGAAGATCATGTTGTTTTTTCTCGTCTCTAGAGAATATTCTAATTTCTTTAAACTCGTCTATATGATCGTTTAAAAATCTTAGTAGTGTGCTTCCAAAAGAGCCTGTACCTCCAGTTATCAGTAAAGTTTTACCTTTGAATAAATCGATATATTTACTAAAATTAATCATATTTAAGTTTTACTTGTTTATCTATCCATGTATATGTATTTTTCATTCCCTCAAAAAGAGTCTGACTAACTTCCCATCCTACTTTTTCTTTATATAATTCGTTATGAGAATTACGTCCTTTAACTCCTAATGGGCAATTAAAACCATACTTTTTTAAGAAGTTTTCTCCTTCAATATTATTAATAGTAATATTCTTACCAGAGATATCTATAGCCATCTGTGCTAATTCATTAATCGAAACCATTTCTGTAGAACCAATATTTACAGGTTCAGAATAATCAGATTTAACTAATCTTAATACTGCTTCAACACATTCTTCTACATGAAGAAAAGAACGAGTTTGGAGTCCATTACCCCAAACTTCTATTTCACCTCCATTTGAAGTTTCGGCTACTTTACGGATCATTGCAGCAGGAGCTTTCTCTTTACCACCATTCCAAGTGCCTTGTGGTCCAAAAATATTATGAAACCTTGCAATACGGACGTTTAATTTGTAATTTCTACTAAAAGCTAGAAACATTCTTTCACTAAAAAGTTTTTCCCACCCATATTCCGAATCAGGGTTAGCAGGATATGCTGATGATTCTTCACAATTAGGATTATTCGGGTCTAGTTGATTGTGTTCCGGATACATACATGCAGAAGAAGAATAAAAAACCATTTTTACTTTTTTTTCAACACACTCCTTAGCTACATTAAGATTTATTAATGCTGAATTGTGCATAACATTTGCATCATTCTCACCTGTAAAAATATATCCAGCACCACCCATATCTGCAGCCAGCTGATAAACTTCATCCGCTTCATAACTAATAACAAGCTCAACAGACTTAGGATCCGTTAAATCACACTTTATAAATTCATGACATATTTCAGAATGTTCCCAAAATTCATGATTTTTAATATCCGCAATTCTTACGTGACAACCTTCATTTTTTAATCTCTTTGCTAAGTGCCCCCCTATAAAGCCACCGCCTCCTAAAATAATAACTTTTTTCATGTTTTTTAATTATAATTAATATTAACTTTTATACTATCTCTCGACTAACACCGGTAGTCTGTTTTTTTTATTTTTAACAGCTGATTTAAACTAAAAATATTGCTTAAATTTACGGCTTCGCCTACACTACTCACAGTAATGGAAATTCTTAACCAAAAAAAATCAACTGATTAATTCAGTTGAAATGATACTATAGCTCCTATTTTTTTTAACTGAGCCAAACAATTTTTCCCTTTCACAGAGATTATGGTAGCCTCCTCTTCTAACAAAGGAACCTTTATGGTTGAACCTACTGCTAACTCATTTTGTTTAGAATAATAGGTGTTCTCTAAATAATATTTCATAGCTAGCACCTCTTCATTAGAAACCTCAGCTCGTTTTTGGTTCTCAAACAAATACCTAACTACTCCTGCAACCTCAAATACCTTATTTAACTCTTTTTCATGGATACTCACCAACACCATAGAAGGCAATAAGGGCACTAGTATCTTTTTCTTTCTATCAGACCATTGTCTGATGTCCATTCTAGTGGGCGTGTAATTTTCTATGCCTAAAACCGAAAGTCTCTGCGAAACTTTAATTTCAGTTCTAGGTTTGGTATAGATTACAAACCATTTCTTTGAATCTAGGGCTGTCATTTATGATGGATTGTTTTTTATTTGTTTGATCATATCCAACAGGGGTTCTTTGGCTAACAAATACCCGATACTAACAACTACTCCCAAAAACAACCAAATAATCACAATGAGGCTACGTTTTGGAGCAGATTTTTCTGTTGGAACCACCACGGGTTTCAAAAAAGAAAACACAGGGGTATCTTTTGCTACCTGTAATTTTACTTGCTCTAACTGAGTCACTACATTTTGAAATACAGAGGTTTCTATTTGAAGTGCTGTTTCTAAACGAGTTTGTGCATTCGAAAAACTGCTTCTAGAGATATTTAAATTCCGATCTTTAAAATTAGCCAAATTGTCTTGGGCTTCAATTAATAGCTTATTTTTTATGGTATATTGTTCTTCTAGATAAGCTAATAACTCAGAACTAGACTTTGTTTTAATGGCAATGATTTGATTCTGTAAAATATTTTCTCCATTTTTAACCAACTGAGCAGCTAGTTGAGGAAGTTTACAAGTTGCTGTTATTTCTAAATACCCATCTTTGTCATTGATATTAAGAGTTAACATTTCATCAATCATTTCAAAATATTCAAACTCTTCCTCTGAAATAGTATTCATCCCTTCTACAAATAGCAAAGAGGCTTCTTTGGGTTCAGATTTGGACCATCTAATAATTTTAGATGGCAAACCAATGGTGTATTCTTTTACTGTTCCGAAAAAAGGGGAAGAAGACTCTTGTTCAAAATAATCTCTAAGTGACCTTACCTTTTCTAAATTTTTAAGAGGCGCATCCAATAGTAATTTTTTGAAGGTGTAACTTTCTAAAATCTTTCCGTATAACATGGGTGAAATTTCTTTGCTCCCTTCAGTCATGGAACCAATGTTAATCCCTGCTAATGAGGCCAGTCCTTTTAATCCACTTGCACCTGCAGGTGAGCTACCACTAGAGTTTGGGGTAAACATGGAAGAGGCTGTGTAGGTGTTAGGAGTAAGAATGGCTACTAGAATACCAATAACAGCTGCAATTACGGCTGATTTGATAACAAATTTTCTACCCGCCCAAACTTTAGAAATTAGATCAATAATGTCTATTTGATCTTCTGCTTCTATATGTGGTTGTTGAGAACTATTCATATCCCTATAAATTTTTGGTTAAAACAACAGTGGTTAAAGCTCCAGTAATTACACTGAATATTCTAACAAAGTCATCTAAAAATTTATTTTTGCCATCATCTATCTTTTCAGGCTTTTCGGTGATGATAATTTGAGCTCCAGGATATATTTTTGGATTTTGAAACAAACCAATTTTTTCTGATTTCCCATTGGCTTGAAGCACTACCATGCTTTCTATCCGTTTTTTAGTACCACCAGATTTTTTAATGTAATATTTAGCTTTCTTTCCTTTATCCCAACTAAAGATTGTTGGGTTTACAAGACCTCCTGAAGTTTTTATAGGGTCTAAATTAGAACCTATTACCAAGATGTCCTCATCTATTAAAAAAGTAGATGAATCTGTTAAACTTTTATCAATATCTATAAATAACTTTAAGCTATCTCTAACAATATAGGAGCTTTTAATATTTGAATTAGTCGTAAACCCACCAGCTAAGTCAATTATTTTTTTCATAGAAACTTGATCATTATCAAGAACAATATTCTGAGGATATTTAACCTCTCCTCTTACTGAAATCACCGGTTGTTCAAAAGCTCTAATAGGAGCAAAAACAGTTACAATGTCTTTATTTTGTAGTATGAAAGGATTGCTAGGTGTTTTTGTAATACCTAATAGATAATCCATATCTACTTGATAGGTTTCTAACTTAGAATAGCTTCCTGTCTCCAAATCTCTATCTAATCTATTGATATTTACATATGTTTTTTCTGCATCTTCTAAAAACCCGCCTGCCATAAGAATGGCATCTTCTACATACATGGATTTTCCTAAAGAAAACTCTCCTGGGTCAGTTACCCTTCCTAATACTCTGAATGTAGGAGTAATGTCTTCGGTCACAGACTTGGTGTATAAGACCACCTCATCTTTAGGCATTAAATAGGTAGTTTTTAAGTCTTCTAACTTATCTATGCTATATTGAGAGATTTTATACAAACCAGTCTGTTCATCGAATCTCTTTAAATCTAATCTACTAGTTAACACTTTGGATTGAAATTCCAATTCATCATAAGAAACTGATTGGAAAATTAAATCAAAAATAGATAGATTCTCACTCCAAAATATAGTTTTTGGTTCGGATACAAATCCAGAGATAGTTACTGATTGCTCTCCTCGAACCTCTTCTAAAGAATATATTTTAATAGAGTCATTTTCTTGCAGTGTTACGGCAACTTTGTCACTTAATACACTTGATAAATTATACGTTTTAAAAGATAGGTTTCCTTGCTCATCCTCTCTATTGATATCTAACTTTTGGAAATAAGTATTTGTTGATACTCCTTTAGCCCCTGAATTAATTAAGGTTTTTAAATCTTTATAAATATCTAAGCCGTAACTCCCTGGTGCGTTTACATTTCCTTCAATAAATACTTTATTTTTTTGTTTGGTTAAAATTTCTTGCACTGTTACTTCGTCACCATCTGTTAATGCAAACCCTTTAGCATTATCTTGATTGCTGTAGTTTACCGTTGTTAAAAAACGATCAAATACCAACTCTTGATTTCTATCTTTAAAAGGTTTTATTCTAGATATATTAATTGCATTGGTTGAAGCAATTGCAGAAAGCCCTCCAGAATACTTGAATAAATCTTCTAGGGTTTCTCCCTCTTTGATTTCATAAATGGCTGCTGTTTTTACTTCTCCTTTGAGGGTAACTGATGAAATTCTTGGCCCTACAAACAACACATCGTTATTGGCAAGTCTAATGTCTTGATCTATATTTCCTTGTGTGATATAATCGTATAGGTCAATCGTTTTTATGAGTTTATTATTTCTGTACACTTTAACATCTCTCAATGTACCTGAGGTACTTATACCTCCCGAAGCATACAAGGCATTTAACACGGTTGCCAACCCATTCACTAGATGCGGGCCTGGAGTTGTTACATTACCCAAAACAGATACTTTTACAGGTCTAATCTGAGTTAGAGAAACATCTAAAAATGTGCGATTGGGTGATGATAACAAACCACTGTAGTATTTTCCTAAAAATATTTTTAATCTATTTTTTACAGTTGCGAAAGAATTTCCTGCAGCAAAAAAGACACCTAAATTTGGAAAGGATATGTTACCATTAAGATCAATTTTAGAAACAAACTCAAGGTTGTTATCCCCAAAAACAGTAATTCTTAACTCGTCACCTGGTGCTAAAATATAACCTTCATCTATATTACCTAATAGATAGTCTTTTTCACCAAAAGGATTGTTAACAAATATATCATAGCCAAAATAGTCTTCAATTTCTTTAGATTCAATAACTTTTTTGGGAGTTACTATTTCTAAAGTATCTAAGGGTACAACTTTTAACTCAGTTGCAACATCATTTATTTTTGTGGGAGTACCTGATTTAGATTTATCTGCATTGGACTTTAAATAATTATCTAAAAAAGATTCAAAATCTATTCCTCTTAATTGAGCCATTTCTTTTGCTTGAGACTCACTAATACCTCTAGCTGCCAATTCACTTATAGCTTTCTCTCTGGAATTAATTTCCAGTTTATTGGCTTCTGAAATTACGTCTTGTTCTGTTTGAGAGAACGAAATTGTTGAAAACAATAAAGAGATAATAACAAATGTATATGGTAAAAACTTATGATGCATGATGTGTTGTTTAACTGTGTAGTTATTAGAATTCATTATACGCTTTTATCTAGTAAATTTAAGAAAATTTTAATAAGACGTTTACTAAGAGAATTATTGATGAAATCATAGATTTTTTTTCGGCAAAAATAATACATTAAATGAGTTTAACAATGCATTTTATATATGAAATTCTAATTATTTTAAAGGGATAGTAACTTCACCATAGATTTCTTAATCTTAACTTTAAGTCGAATAGCCGTTTGATTTTTATTCATTAAAAACAATACAGTAAATGCTATAAAAAACATGGATATTAATATCATTAAAGATTGAATAATGGTTAGCTTTTGAGTAACATAAAACATAATGGAGGCCACCAAAAAGTTAATAAAACCAATACAAAAAGAAGCTCTTCTGTGAGAAAAACCAAAATCTATAAGAATATGATGTATATGATTTCTGTCTGGTTTAAACATTGAAACACCTCTTGTAAATCTTAACAACATCACACGAATGGTGTCTAGCGTAGGAACAAACAATACACCTGCAAGAAACAACGGTAACTGACCTCTATTAAAAGATAATGAATTGTGTGCTGCATCTCCAACAGCCATTAATTTAAGGGTAAGTAATCCCAAAACCAGTCCTATAACTAAACTTCCTGTATCTCCCATGAAAATTTTTCTTTTAACTGAAAAATTAAATCTCAAAAAAGCTAATAGTGTACCTATGGTAGCAAGACTGATAGATAAATAAAAATAATGACCGAGATTAAAAAGCATAAAACTATAAAATGATGCGATAATAATACCTGTAATTCCAGACAAACCGTCTATACCATCAATTAAGTTAAAAGCATTGATGAGTGCTAACAAGAAAAACATGCTACCTGCTACTGAAATACCTAGTGGTATTTCATAAACACCCATGAAACCATGTAATGATACAATTCTAAAATCTGGTTGAAACATTAATATAGCAACACCAATTATTTGGAACAAAAACTTAATCCTTGGAGACAAATTCCTAAAATCATCTAATAAACCTGTGAAAAATAAAATAGAAATAGAGGCTAGTAGAGTAACTGAAACATGATTTACATCTAAGTATTGAGCAAAAAATAATATGACAATGTAGCTTACATAAAAAATAACACCCCCAAATGTAGGCACTGGAACAGTGTGTGAGCTTCTGTTATCGGGTGCATCACTTAAATTTAACTTTAAGGCAATTGATCTAATTTTTGGAATTAGTAAGAACGATACTGCAAAAACACCTAAAAAACAGCACACAAAGTACATGAGATGATGTGTACCAACTTCTTGGATTAGCTTGTCTAACATAGTATATTTTTTTATCAGACTTGTTTAGGGGAATGATCTGAATTTCTTTTTCAAGTACAAATATATGATATATTCTGAAATAGAGGCTTTTTTTGAGTTTTATTATTAATTTGAGTAGATAATTGAAGTGATAAATCTGGCTTACAGAGCTAAAAAAAAAGACTTAAAAAATTAGAAAAACACAATTTACCTATCTTTGGAAAGAATAAATATGATATTCACAAAAATGAAGTTTTAATGGGTAATTACAGCAATTTTTGTTGTTGAATTTTATATATAGCACCTCTTCAAGAATAGCTTTGCTTTAGATTTCTGCAATAGTTCTAACTCAAATTTTTAATATATTAAATCTAAGGTGGAAAAACGTATAAGTATGAATAGTTAGATGGATGATTTACCTATTTGAAAATATTCAAATCCATCCTTTTCTATGTTAAATGCATTGTATTGATTTCTACCATCAAAAATTACAGGAGATACTAATTGAGATTTAATTTCATCAAAATCTGGTGATCTAAATTCTTTCCATTCAGTCAACAAAATTAAGGCATTAGCATTTTCTAATACCTTATATTTTGAATTTACATAGGCAACTTCATTAATACCTTTTAAGTAATGATTTTTCGCCTCATCCATTGCTTTTGGATCATAAGCTACTATTCTTGCTCCTCTTTCAACTAGTTCTTTAATTACATAAATAGCCGGTGATTCTCGCATATCATCTGTACCGGGCTTAAAGGCTAACCCCCAAATACCAAAAATTTTTCCAGATAAATCTTCTCCAAATCTTTTAACAACTTTATTTGATATGACAAATTTTTGACGATCATTTACATTTTCTACAGCAGTAATCAATGCCGCATTATAATCATGAGCTTTGGCTACCCTTCTTAAAGCTTTAATATCTTTTGGAAAACAAGAACCACCATATCCTGCACCTGGATAGATAAAACTGTAACCAATCCTTTTATCAGAACCAATACCTAGCCTAACCTGATTTACATCAGCCCCAACTTTTTCACAAATATTTGCAATTTCATTCATAAAAGATATTTTAGTAGCTAACATAGCATTTGCTGCATATTTAGTCATTTCGGCTGAACGAATATCCATTGTTATGAATCTGTCATTAGTTCTAAAAAAAGGGGAATATAGTTGTTTCATTAGGTTTAAGGAAGTTTCTGAATCTGACCCTATAACTACTCTATCCGGCTTCATAAAATCATTAATTGCATCTCCTTCTTTTAAAAATTCAGGATTAGAGACCATATGGAATGCTAACTTTAAACCTCTGTTATCTAACTCTAATTGTATGGTTTCTTTAACCTTATCAGCAGTACCTACTGGCACTGTAGACTTATCTACAATAACAACTTCACGTGTTATGTGCTGTCCTATTTCTTTGGCTACAGAGATAACATGTTGCAAATCTGCAGAACCATCGTCTCCCATTGGGGTTCCAACAGCTATAAAAATAATGGCAACATTTTGAATACTTTTTTTTAGAGAAGTAGAAAATCGTAGATTCTCATTTTTTGTATTTTTAAGAACCATTGGACTAAGTCCTGGTTCATAAATTGGAATAATTCCGTTTTTTAATTGTTGAATTTTATCTTCGTTAACATCTACACAGACAACCTTGTTTCCCATTTCTGCAAAACAGGTTCCCGATACCAATCCAACGTAACCACTTCCTATAACAGCTAAATTCATTAGGGTAAAAATTTATGTTTTAAATTACTATGTTGTATAATTTCAGAATTCCTGATGGTATGAGCAATTTCCACAGAAGGCCTTGCATCTGCTAGACCAAAACCATTTCCTTCTAAAATATTTTTATAACTCTCAGTATGGAGTTCTGTAAAACCATCACTAAATTCTATTTCTGTTTCATTGATAGTTATAGAACGAAAAGTTCTTTGTCCTTTGGTTTTAATATCGTTTGGTAAATCATTCTCATCTATTGACAAAAACCATCGCACTCGTGCCTTCTCGAACTCTATATAACCAGAGGCTCTTCGCTCTTCTCTTAAGTGTACTTGAACCTCTTGTACCTCCCCAAAAATCCATCCCAACATATCGTAAAAATGAATGCCAATATTAGAGGCTATTCCTCCAGATTTACTTTCATCTCCTTTCCATGAAATATGATACCAATTCCCTCTGGAGGTAATATAACTTAAA
>Ga0228634_1000774_pt1 | contig 21207 bp, 19 predicted proteins | sample 42DmetaG_FD_190063 | JGI IMG/M metagenome (GOLD analysis project Ga0228634, IMG submission 190063) | Seawater microbial communities from Monterey Bay, California, United States - 42D | ecosystem: Environmental > Aquatic > Marine > Coastal | place: USA: California | collected 2016-09-27 | reverse complement strand
TACTTTATAAGTGATTTTCTGTACTTACTTCTCCTTCTATTCATTCCTTACAGACGGAAAGTTGTTCGAATGAATTTAAAAAACTCTTTTCCTGATAAAACAAATCAAGAATTAAAAAAAATTGAACGAAAATTTTACCGTCACTTTACCGATTTATTAGTAGAAAGCGTTAAAAACTTAAGTATATCCAAGAAATCTATCACCAAAAGAGTAACTGTGAAAAATCCGGAGATTCTTGATAAGCTTTACAGTGAAGGGAAAAGTGTTCTTTTAGTTTCTGGACATTACAACAATTGGGAATGGATAATCACAACTCAAGACAGCTTGTTTAAACACAAAGCTTTCGGGATTGGAAAACCCTTGACTAGTACCTTTTGGGATAAAAAGATTAACGATAGAAGGTCAAGGTTTGGAATGACGGTAATTAACGCCAGTAACTTAAAACAAAACCTAAAAAATGACAAAAATAACCCAATAGCTACTTTAATTCTTGGGGACCAATCACCGGGTGATTCCCATAAAAGTTACTGGATGAACTTTCTTCATCAAGACACAGCTGTTGTTTTTGGTACAGAACAACTTGCCAATGAATATGATTTTGCTGTTGTGTACTTTATTTTAAAGAAAGTTAAAAGAGGTTACTATCAAATGGAACTTAAACTAGTTACCGATCAACCTAGGACTTTAGAATGGGGAGAGGTTACCGAAAAACATACTAAAATGCTTGAAAAAGACATTCAAGAAAATCCTGAATTTTGGATTTGGACACATAAACGTTGGAAAAGGGAAAAAGTGAAAGATCTCCATGCTTTTAAAGAACAACAAAGAGAAAAGTTTAATAAAAGGTATCGTTCGAACTAATATAATTCATGCAGGACCAAAAGCTAATAGAAACAATAAAAAATCATGTTCAAGAAACATTTAAAAATGATTCTACTGGACACGATTGGTTTCATGTTAAACGTGTTTATGACATGTCTTGCTATCTTCATTCTGTTGAAGGAGGTAATCGAACGGTGATTGAATTAGCATCTCTTCTTCATGATATATCTGACCACAAACTTAATGGAGGAAAATTAAATATTGGTGGACAAGTTGGCTATGAACTCTTAAGAAAACATGGCTGTAGCAAAAATATTGCTTGTAAAGTGAAAGATATCATTGATGCAGTTTCTTTCAAAGGTGCAAAAGTAAAAGACAAACCTACTAGCTGGGAAGCTAAAATAGTTCAAGACGCTGATAGGCTTGATGCAATTGGAGCAATTGGTATCGCAAGAGCTTTTGCGTTTGGTGGGAATAAAAACAGACCAATTTTTGACCCTAATATAAAACCAACTTGCCATAAATCATTTGAGCAATATGCAAATGATAAAAGCCATACTATTAATCATTTTCATGAAAAGCTGCTATTACTAAAAGATAGACTTCATACCGATACAGCTATTAAAATAGGAAAAGAAAGACATGACTTAATGGTCTCTTTCCTTAATCAATTTGATAAAGAATGGTTTTCTTATCAAAAAGACTTAAAAGAAACCTAAATGGAAAATCAAAAAATCGCACTTGGAATAGATATTGGGGGAACGAACTCGGTTTTTGGTCTTGTAAACACTAATGGTGACATTATATATGAAAATAGTTTTCCAACAAGAAACTTCGTAGAGCCTCAAAACCTGGTTAATGCTATTTATAAAGATTTATTTTTCCATTATCCAACTCTTCAAATCCAAGGAATAAGTATAGGTGCACCAAATGGTAATCATTTTACTGGAGAAATTGTGAATGCCCCTAATCTGACTTGGAAAGGTGCAATTCCATTAGCAAACCTTTTTAAGGAAAAATTTAACGTTTATACTGAGCTTTCCAATGATGCGAATGTTGCCGCAATAGGTGAACACCTTTTTGGAAACGCTAAAGATTTAACTGACTTTGTTACGATAACTCTTGGAACAGGCTTGGGAAGTGGTGTTTTCGTAAACGGTAAAATTGTATATGGAAATCAAGGTTATGCTGGAGAATTTGGGCACATTAGAGTCATTCAAGATGGTAGAAAATGTGGTTGCGGCAGAAAAGGATGCCTCGAAACATATGCCTCTTCAACTGGGGTGGTAAGAAGTATTTCAGAACTAGAATCAAAACACAAAAGCATTTCAAGCTTGTTAGAAATAAGTAAACCAACAGCAAAAGATGTTTTTCAAGAAGCAAAAAAAGGAGATTTATTCGCAAAAGAAATCATTGAGTTTACAGCAGAAGTATTAGGTTCTAACTTAGCTGACTTCGCTTGTTTCTCCAATCCAAAGGCATATGTTCTTTTTGGTGGAATAGCTCAAAGTGGCGAATTCTTTGCAGAACGTGTTAAATTTTACCTAGAAGAAAACCTTTTAAATATTTTAAAAAACAATATTGAAATAAGGACATCTAGTTTACACGATAAAAATGCTGCTATACTAGGTTGCGCTGCCTCTATTTTTTTAAGAGAAAAAGTTGGATAATGAACTATTTAAAAAATTATCTTTTGGGATTAAAAATCACCCTTTCCAATCTAAAACTTTATAATTAGATTCATCTCTATTCTTCCCATAAAAAAGCTGAACAGAACGAATTATTTTTTCAATTGACTCCCATTTAGAGGATCTTTTGGAAGATATTGCAATGATTTCCCGAGCTGGAATTTCATTACTTTTTTCAGAATAAATATTCTTACATTTTTCTTCCTTTAAATTTAGAATACGCTGGTATTCTTCAGGTACAAGTGTATAACCTCCTTTTGCATCAACTATTCTTAGTAATAATTCCAAGTTACCGCCTTCATAATTCCATTCATCGTTTTTTGAAGCGCTTAACTCACAAAAATGAATCATCTGAGTTCTTAAACAATTTCCTTTACTTAAAAGCCATGGATGAAGTTTCTGAAGAGACTCTGTACTAATTTCATTTTCCTTAATGGAAGGTATATAAGCTTTAATCTCTTCTTTAAACAAAGGGTTCACTCTTAATTTATCACTATATACTGGCCCTGCTAAAATTGCAATATCTACTTCGTTTCTATCCAATGCTAATAATATTTCTTCTGATTTCATTTCTTCCATTACCAACTGAACATTAGGTAAAAGTGATTTCCAATCATCAAACATATCAGGAACCATAAAAGGTGAAATAGTTGGTATTATGGCCAAGCGAAGTCGTTCTGTATATGCTCCACTAGATTTTAAAACTAATTTTTGAATGTTATCAAAATCAATTTGTAACTCCCTTAAAATTGGAATTAAATCCTCCCCAAAAGGTGTTAAAGAAAGAGGGCTAGATGACCGATCAAAAACAGAGTAACCTAAAGTTTCTTCCGCTTTTTTCACTTGCATAGACAAAGTAGGTTGTGTCACAAAACACAAATCACTAGCTTTTTGAAAATGACGAGTTTCCTCTATTGCAAGGATATATTGTATTTGTTGAAAGGATATCATATAAGTAAAAACTATTGAAATATAAATATAATCAATAAAAACTATACTAGTAATTTATTCATCTTTGTAATGTCAGAAAATTTGAAATAAAATAAAGTAATAATTATGGAAAAGATAGATTATAAAGTAAAACTAAATGAGCTGCTAGCTACTTATCAATTACATTATCAAAATTTAAGATCACTTCATTGGAACATCAAAGGACAAAACTTTTTCGAATTGCACTTAAAATATGAAGAGCTTTACAACAGAACACAAATCATTATTGATGACATAGCTGAAAGGTTATTAGTAATTGAAGAACAACCGCTATTTTCTTACAGTCAATACCTAGAAAAAAGTAAAATAGAAGAAAACCCATACATAACAGATGGGAAAGAAGGTATGAAATATATTTTAAATGCACAGACGGTAATTTTAAGCCTGGAAAATGAATTATTAAACTTATCCAATGAAGTAAATGATGAAGGGACTTCTGCAATGATGAGTGACTTGATAAGAGAAAAAGAAAAAACAAACTGGATGTTTAAATCTTGGTTAGAAAAGTAAAGACTAATTAGGCTAATTTAATTGCTAATTGGTAAATAAATTAATAAATTTGAATAGTAAATAAGTATAATTTAAAACAAAATAAAAATGGGAGTATTAGTAGGAAAAAAAGCGCCATCATTTAAGGCTGCAGCAGTAGTAAACGGAGGAGAAATTCAACAAGACTTCTCATTAGATCAATACGTTGGTAAAAACCCAGTTGTATTTTTCTTTTACCCAAAAGATTTCACATTTGTTTGTCCTTCTGAGCTACATGCTTTTCAAGACAAATTAGCTGAATTTGAAGCTAGAGGATGTAAAGTTGTTGCTTGTTCAACAGATACTGAAGAATCTCACTGGGGATGGTTACAAGTACCTAAAAAACAAGGTGGTATTCAAGGTGTAAAATATCCTATCGTTGCAGATACTTCAAAAACTATCTCTGAAGCTTTTGGTGTTTTAGCTGGAGAATATGAGTACGACATGGACGGAACGTTAGTTGCTAATGGACCAATGATTGCTTACAGAGGTTTATTCTTAATTGACAAAGAAGGAACTGTAATGCACGAAGTAGTTAACAACTTTCCACTAGGAAGAAACGTTGATGAAGCATTAAGAATGGTTGACGCATTACAATTCTTTGAAGAAAATGGAGAAGTTTGTCCTGCAAACTGGACGAAAGGTTCAGAAGGTATGACTGCTAGTTTTGATGGAGTTGCAGATTACTTATCAAAAAACTAAAATATAATCTTCAACAGGTTAAGAAAGGGTATCCAAAAGGGTACCCTTTTGTTATTGGTTTGAACTTTTTTTATTTAAAATATTTTTTGATCATATTATTCTTAATCTTATTACTCCAATTCAAAGTAAGTTTATCATTCGATATATTTAAATACTTTTTACTCTTTTTAATCAGTCTATCTCCATTTATAACAAGACAACCTTTATAGTTATCCCCTTGATATAAAAAATAGTAAATTGATTTTACCCTTTTTGACTGGTAAAAGTATTTTGTCATCCTTGCAACATAATTACAATCGTCTAAATTATAAACTTCATATTTTAAGGAAACTGACTTGTAGTTTTTAGAAAAAAATTTGTTGATAACCTTCTTCTTTTCAAATAAAAAAATTGAATTTCTTTTCAAATTTTTATTAAAACTTAAAACAATCGAATTCTCTTTAATTTTTTCATCAATTTCTAAAATACTTTTTGAAATCCATACAATTAAAGTATCCTTTTTACTATAATTTGTCTTATTCAAAGAATACGAGTTAACACATTCAACCCTCTTATTATCACTCTTAACTTGATGGTTATCTTTACTTCCTTGACTACAAGAAAACAGAAGCGTTACCAATGGTAAAATATACTTTGTCATTTTCCAATCACTCTATAAAATCTAAATCTTTGTTGTGCGTCTCTGAAATAGTTAATGTTGAATAAATAGCCAATGAAAAAGCAATTACACCAACTATTACCGCAGCAGTCACTTTCGAAGAACTACTTGATATAATAAAATAGAAGAAAAAATTCATTGGAATCAACATCCCCCTTACCATATTTGGAATTGTTGTAGCAGCAGTCGCTCTGATATTTGTTCCAAACTGTTCTGCTCCTACTGTCACAAACATTGCCCAATACCCCGTTCCTAAACCAAGCCAAACACAATAAAAATAATACATTGACGGAGATGAATAAGCACTAAACAACATCAAGAGAACTCCAACAATTGTAAAAATGAGCATCCAAAAAATTGCTTTTTTTCTGGATTTAAGCCACTGACTGATAAATCCGCTTAAAAAATCTCCAGCAGAAATACCAATATAAGCCCACATAATTGCTTTACCTGGATTTAATGGTCCTGTTAGGTTTAATTCTTCGGAAAACTCATTCGCTAAAAATGCTAATATCCCTATACAAAACCAAGTAGGTAAACCAATTGCAATACATTTTAGGTATTTAATAAAGCGTTCCTTACTTGTAAAAAAAGAAAAGAAATTCCCTTTTGACAAAGTTTTGTCATCCGACACCTCCTTAAAAATACCAGATTCCGCAACACCAATTCTAAAAATCAATAGCATTATTCCCATTGCACCACCAATAAAATAAGCTACTGTCCAATCACCAGATAACTCTACTGTAAAATTAGCAACCACAGCTCCTAACAGGCCAAAACCAGCAACGATTGATGTACCGATAGCTCTTAACTCTTTTGGGAGAGATTCTGCAACTAAAGTAATTCCTGCACCTAGTTCACCAGCAAGACCAATTCCCGCAATAAAACGTAAAGCTGAGTATGCAGTAATTTTGTCCATGAAATTGACATGAGGCAATAAACCACAAGCTATGTTGGCTAATGAATAGACCAATATAGAACCAAATAAAACAGAAAGCCTTCCTTTTTTATCTCCGAGAACACCCCATAATATACCACCAAGCATCAAACCAAACATTTGCCAATCTTGGATAGAAGTTCCTGCTTCTTCTAAACTAATGTTCATACTTTCTAAACTTGGAACTCTTACTACTCCGAAAAGTAATAAGTCATAAATATCTACAAAATAGCCTAGTGCAGCTACAATTACAGGTAAACTAAGTAAGTGCTTGAATTTCTCTTTTCTTGTGAAAGTTCTCATAATTTTTGGGCATAAAAAACATACTAAGATAAAATAAAAATCGCTAAAAAAATGCGAAGGAGTTGATACCACTTCGCATAATATTACTTTTGATTTAAAATTTGAAAAAACTAGTTGCTCCTAATAATCTAACTTAGGTTAATAACAAAATCTCTACTTTTAGCTATTAGAGATTGTAAAAACATATCTTTCTCCACATAAGGTACAGTTTTTCGATAATTAGAATACAACTCTTCAATCGTTTCAGAAGATTTTAATGGTCTTCTAAATTCTAAAGCTTGAGCCGCATTTAATAATTCAATCCCTTGTATAGTATAACAGTTTTGAATTACTCTATATAACTTTGTAGCAGCATTTGCTCCCATACTTACATGGTCTTCTTGTCCATTTGAAGAATCAATTGAATCAACAGAAGAAGGAGTACAGAGCTGTTTATTTTGACTTACTACCGAAGCACAAGTATATTGCGGTATCATAAATCCAGAATTTAAACCCGGATTAGCTACTAAGAACGCAGGTAAACCTCTTGTTCCAGAAACTAATTTATACACCCTTCTTTCCGATATACTTCCCAATTCAGCCATAGCAATTGCTAAGAAATCCATTGCTACTGCAAGTGGTTGACCATGAAAATTACCCGCAGAAACAACCTCATCTTCATCTGGAAAAATAGTCGGATTATCCGTTACTGCATTTACTTCTCGTTCTACAACATCTTTCACATGATTAATTGTATCTAACGATGCTCCGTGAACTTGTGGAATACATCTAAAAGAATAAGGGTCTTGAACGTGCGCTTTTTCTTGTTCAATTATTTCACTTCCTTCTAAAAGATTTCTAAAAATACTAGCTACTTCGATCTGTCCCTTTTGTTTTCTAATTTCATTTACAGAAACTCCAAAAGGTTCTTTTCTTCCATCGTATGCTTCAAGAGATAGACCAGCAATTAAATTAAACTGCTTAAATAGTTTTTGAGCATTTTGAACTGAATAAGAAGCATAAGCACTCATGAACTGAGTTCCATTTAATAAAGCTAAACCTTCTTTTGAACGAAGTACAATTGGATCTAAACCAAATTTAATATTCATTTCTTTAGAAGAAACTTTTTTACCTTCTACATAAACTTCTCCTTCTCCTAATAAAGGAAGTGCTAAATGTGCTAAAGGTGCTAAATCTCCAGAAGCTCCAAGACTTCCTTGTTGATAAACAACAGGAATAATATTGTTGTTAAAGAAGAAAATCAATCGTTCAACAGTTGCTAACTGAACTCCTGAATGCCCGTGAGACAAACCTAATACTTTAAGCAAAATCATACGTTTTACTAGTTCAGAAGGAGCTTCTTCTCCTGTACCACATGCATGAGACAACACTAGATTCGTCTGTAACTGCTCTAAGTCAGAATTAGAAATAGCAGTATTGCATAATGACCCAAACCCAGTATTCACACCATATATCAACTTCTCACTTCTAGCTACCTTATCGTCTAAATAAGCTCTACACTTTTGAATAACTTTTTTAGTGCTGTCCGATAACTCAACCTTATCATTGTTATCTAAAATAGCATCTATTTCATTTAATGATACCCAATCGTTATTTATAATTTTTGTTGCCATTTTTTACTTTACTTTTTAATTTCAAAATGGTGATTTTAAAATTTCAACATTTTGATATCGAATAACATTTTTTTCTATGATAATTTTGCTATTAATTCGTCCGATGTTAAGTCAAACTGTTCACCTGAGTCCATGTCTTTTAATTTAACTATCCCTTTACTTATTTCTTCTTCTCCAATGATTGCAACAAATTGAACTCCCCTATCGTTAGCATACTTCATTTGCTTTTGCATTTTTGCTTTCGTCGGGTATAATTCGCAATCAATTCCAACTTCTCTGCACTTTTTCACCAAACCTAAACAATGAAGTTGCTCTAGTTCGCCAAAATTCACAAATAACAATTTCAAACCTAAACCAGTTTCTTTTGGAAACAACTCTAACTCTGTCAAAACATCGTAAATTCTATCTGCTCCAAAAGACACTCCAACACCTGACATTCCTTTCATTCCGAAAAGACCTGTCAAATCATCGTATCTTCCTCCACCACAAATACTCCCCATTTTCACCCCATTAGCTTTCACTTCAAAAATAGCTCCAGTGTAATAATTCAATCCTCTAGCAAGGGTAACATCAAATTCTAACTTAGCATTTTTCAATCCTAACTTTTCAACTTGTTCAAAAACAAAATCCAACTCTTCAATCCCTTTTAAACCAACTTCACTTTCTTTCAAAAGAACGGTAAGGCTTTCAATAATTTCTTTATTAGAGCCAGATAAACTAAATAACGGCTTGATCTTAGAAATGGCACTTTCAGAAACACCTTTTTCAGATAATTCCTTCACAACTCCATCCTCTCCTATTTTATCGAGCTTATCTATAGCAACTGTAATATCAATAATTTTATCCGATTCTCCAGTAATTTCAGCAATTCCAGAAAGTATTTTACGGTTGTTAATTTTTATTGAAAAGTCAGGGATTTTTAAAGCCGATAAAACTTCATCAAAAAGTAACACAAAATCTATTTCATACAACAAGGAATCACTTCCAACTACATCGGCATCACATTGAGTAAACTCTTGATATCTTCCATGTTGAGGTCTATCCGCTCTCCAAACTGGTTGAATTTGATAACGTTTAAATGGAAAAGAAATATCATTTTGATGTTGTACTACAAATCGAGCAAATGGCACTGTTAAATCATAACGTAACGCTTTATCTGCTAAAGAATTTGCAAAACGTGGTAAATTTCCCTCTTCTAGAGCATTAACATCTGCTTTTTTCATTTTATCTCCAGAATTTAAAATTCTAAAAATCAAACGATCTCCTTCTTCTCCATACTTCCCCATTAAAGTTGATGAAAGTTCAAAAGAAGGAGTTTCTATTGGTGAAAACCCATACTTTTTAAAAGCAGTTTTCATCGTATCAAAGATGTAGTTTCTTCTTGCTACTTGAGTTGGTAAAAAGTCTCTAGTTCCTTTTGGAATTGAAGGTTTTTGTGCCATTATATATAATGTTTAATTTTTAATGCTTGATGTTTAATGATTCAAAGTTACACTTTAAATAAACGAAACCCATAATCTATTCCTCTTAAAATAATTCAACATCTTGTATTTCGTCTTTGAGTGAAACGGTCTTCTGTCTTCAAGTCTAATGTCTAATTTTAAATTACTTCTCTTTTTTAGATAAATACCGTATTACTTCTGCTGCTCCCAAAAGCCCAAACAAAGCAGGCATATAAGAAACAGTACCATAGAAAGACTTTTTAAAATTGGTACCATCGGTTAACTTAAGAGATGATTTCACTTGTAATTCTGAAGAAAACACTGCTCTTATAGTTTCAAACTTAACCTCTTTTTTCTTTAATCTTTTCTTTAAGTGACTTGCTAACTTACAGTTAAAAGTCTTATCTAATTTTGAAACCTGAACCCTACTTGGATCTACCTTCCCTCCTGCTCCTAAATGCGTTATAATTTTTATCTTTAATCTTTTACATGCAATTATCCACTCTAATTTTGGAGTAACCGAATCAATACAATCCATCACATAATCTGGTCGAAACTCTTCTAAGATCGTCCATACTCTTTCGGGAACCACAAACTCCTCAATGACGTTTAACTCAACATTTGGATTGATGTCTTTTATTCTTTCTCCCAAAACAAAAGCTTTATTTTTCCCAATAGTTGAATCTAATGCTGTAAGTTGCCTGTTTTTATTGGTTAAATCAAAAGCGTCTCCATCTACAATTGTAATCTTACCTATGCCAGATCTAGCAATAAATTCTGCAGCATAAGATCCAATACCACCAAGTCCTACAATAAGAACATGTGCATTTTTCAAACGGGAAATTTCATCTTTTCCAACTAATAATTCAGTACGCTCTAACCAATCGACCATTTTGTGAAAGTGTTTTGAAAATTATTCAAAATAATAGCTTGTAATTCCGGCAAAGATATTTTTTTTATTTCGGAAATCTTTTGATAGATTTCAAAAATATTGATTTCACTATCATCGGTTTCTAGCAATAATTGATTATTGGGAATTTTGTATATTACTTCTTGTAATTTTAAGTTAGATAAAATGGAAGCACCAATACTTATCATTAAGCCTGTTTCAATGACGTCTTCTAAAATTGCTACTTTGTTAAAACCATGATAAATCCAATTTTGTCTTCTACTCTTTTCTTTAAAAATAGCTTTAATTTCATTCCATGATTTAACACAGTGAAGGATAACAGGAAGGTTTAGTGATTCTGCAATAATCAATTGCGCTCGAAAACAATTAATTTGTAATTCAAAAGGTTTTTCACTGATTTTATCTAACCCTATCTCTCCAATTGCCAAACAATTCTCTAGATTTCCTTTTTCTAACACCCTCAAAAAGTTTTCCTCATTTAAACTGGCATTCCAAGGGTGGATTCCAATGGAAAAAAAATCAGCTAAATCCTCACTATCTTCTGATTCGTTGACAATTACGATGTCTTTATGAATTTTAAAGTGAGAGTGTATATCAAATAACAAACCTGAAAAATTTAAAATTGTTGATAAAGTAAAAATACAAATATTCGGTTAACTGTGAAAAAAATCATATTTTCACGCTTCGCTGATTGAAAAATTCGCTCTTAAAAAGAAAAAAATAATTTATTACAAAACACAATGAAGTCATCTGATAATAACATTTTTGATTCTACTGTAATGGGCCACCCACTAGGCTTATTTATATTATTTTTTACAGAAATGTGGGAACGTTTCTCATTCTATGGTATGCGTGCCTTACTAGTTCTTTTCCTAATGAGTTCTCTAGGTGAAGGTGGATGGGACTGGACATCTGGAAAAGCACTGTCTCTATACGGTACTTACACTTCAATGGTGTATTTAACCCCAATTCTAGGAGGTTTTTTAGCCGATAAATACTTAGGTTATCGAAAAGCAGTTATTATTGGAGCAGTTGTTATGACTCTAGGACACGTATCTATGGCTATTGAAATCGACCATATATTTCTTTATATAGGTATTGCTTGCTTGATTATTGGAAATGGTTTTTTCAAGCCAAATATTACTTCTATTATTTCTAATATGTACAAAGATACTCCTGAGAAAAAAGACGGAGCATTTACAATTTTTTACATGGGGGTTAACGCAGGTGCATTTTTAGGAATTATGCTTTGTGGGTATCTTGGAGAAACTCTCGGTTGGTCTTATGGTTTCGGACTTGCAGGAATATTCATGCTTCTTGGAATGATTCAATTTTACTTTGCTCAAAACATATTTGGAGGAATAGGTAAAAAACCTTTAAAAATAAATGAAGGAGAAGAAGAAAAGCCTAAATTAGAATTTGAAGGAGATAAATTAAACCCATTCTCTTTATTAGACAAAATTTTAATTTTCATAACTGCGTCAACAGGAATAATTTGGATTATAAACGATCCTCTATCCAAAATTGCAGACATCAACTTCTTAAAGTTTGGTGATTATGATGCTGCTAACCATATCATTATAGGAGCTGTAATTCTCTTTTTATTCCTATTAATCTCTAGAATTGTTCGTTACCCAAAAATCACAAGAGACCGAATGATTGCAATTGTAACTTTTGCAGTTTTCATGATTTTGTATAACGCTTCTTTTGAGCAAGCAGGTGGTTCTATGACTATTTTTGCGAAACAATACACCAATAGAATTCTTTCTGGTGGATATGCTACAGCTTTCAACGTAATCGATATGATTATTACAATCGTCCCTATTTTTATCATTACATGGGTATTGGTTTTATTGTTCAAAAAGACATTTAAAAAATACCTAATTGCAAGTATTACGTTAGCTACAAGTTTTGTTATAATCTGGGGTATCGTAATCTGGAAGTTTAATCGAGACTTTCAATTAAAATCCTACATTGTTTCTTACCAAACGATTGAAGACAAAAACTCTGATCAAGAAGAAACAAAAGTTTTAACAATAGATAACCTAACAACAAATAACGCTAGTTTATTAGAAGCTAAAACGGACATTAGAGTTCCTTCAGACTTTGAAATGGGAAAAAAAGTATTCCTATTAGATACGGACAAGAAAGGAAATTTAAAATACATTTCTGAAGAGAAGGCTCAAAAAATTGAAAAATCAAGAATCGTTGAAGGAACTATCGTTGAACTAAAAGACAAAGAGATTGAAGTAAAAGCTTCTTGGTTTGGTATATTGAACTCTTTATTCATTATTATTTTAGCACCACTATTTTCAAAATGGTGGAATAGTAAATATAACCCAGGAGCAAGTATCAAATATGGTATTGGACTAAGTTTAATAGGTGTTGGTTTTGGAGCATTAGCTGTTGGTTCTGCTGGAATCATAACAGGAGAAACTACTGCAAGTGTAAGTATGATTTGGTTAGTAATTGCTTATTTAATGCATACCATGGGTGAATTATGTATCTCTCCTGTATCTTTATCTTATGTAAGTAAATTGGTACCAGGAAGAATGATTGCATTAATGTTCGGTATCTGGTATATTGCACTAGCAATAGGTAATAAAACAGCTGGTAAAATGGGAGAACAAGTAGAATCCATTCAGCAAGAACATTCTATGAGTTACTTCTTCATGATTTTTACGATTATACCAATTGGTATAGGTGTTTTAGCTATGCTTCTTCAACCCGTTATGAAAAAACTAATGCACGGTGTTAAGTAAAAATTACTTTGAGTTCAGTTATTTAAATACTGAATTGTGAAATAATTTTTCTATTTTCACAAACTGTAAAGTAAAAAATGACAGGTAATTAGGTCATAATAATACTTTAACATCATTTATAAATTAAAAAAAAATTAAAGTGAATAAAAACCAACAAGTATCAGAAAAACAACCTAGAGAGTTATATATGTTGTTTTTCGCAGAAATGTGGGAAAGGTTCTCTTTCTATGGAATGCGTGCTTTATTGACGCTGTATCTAACACTACAACTTTTTGAAGACCTTGCCGACCCTGAAAAGAAAGCAAAAGCAATTGGTATCTACGCTGCTTATGGAGCATTAGTTTATACAACTCCATTCTTTGGAGGTTTATTAGCTGACAAGATTCTAGGATACAGAAAATCAGTTATTATTGGTGCTGTTTTAATGACTATTGGTCACTTAGTTATGGCTATTGAAACAGAGTTTTTTCTGTATATCGCATTGTCTTTTTTAATCATTGGTAATGGTTTCTTTAAGCCAAGCGTTTCGAGTATTGTTGGTGGACTTTACAAACCAGATGATCCAAGAAGAGATGGTGGATTCACTATTTTTTACATGGGAATTAACTTAGGAGCTACACTTGCTCCTTTAGCATGTGGTGCGATTGGTGAAATGTATGGATGGTCTTATGGTTTCGCTCTTGCTGGAGTTGGAATGTTAGTTGGGCTAATTGTTTTCTCTAAAGGACAGCATAAACTTGGAGAAACTAATGGAATACCTCCAAACATGGAGAAATTACAGAAAAAAAGAATGGGACTTTCCATGGAAATTTTAATATGGTTAGGAGCATTTGCCTCAGTAGTTATTTTTGCTCTACTAGTAAAATATTACCACGTTACTCACCTTATTCTTGGACCTTTCGTTCTAATCGTATTAGGGTATATTTTTGTAACAGCATTAAGAAGTGAAAAAGAAGAAAGAGAAAGAATGTTTGTAATTCTTATTTTACTTTTATTTACCACTTTATTCTGGACGTTTTTTGAACAAGCAGGTTCCTCTATCACGCTATTCACAAATGAAAATGTAAATCGAAGCTTCTTTGGATTATTTGATGTTCCAACAACTGTTTTTCAGTCTTTCAACCCTGCTTTTATTATATTGCTTGGTCCTATGTTTGCTAAACTTTGGTTGTCTTTGAATAAGAAAGGTAAAGAGCCTTCTACACCTTTAAAATTTGCTCTTGGAATTTTTCAGTTAGGCTTAGGATTTTTAGCTATGGTTTTCGGTGCAACTTTCTTAACTGAAGAAAATGGAATTGTAGTAATCCCTATGTTATTTGTTGTTCTAGGTTACTTACTTCATACTACTGGAGAACTTTGTTTATCACCTGTGGGATTATCCATGGTTACAAAATTAGCACCTAAGCGAATTGGAGCTATGGTTATGGGAGCTTGGTTCTTGTCATCTGCAGCAGCTCACTTGATAGGTGGTTTTATTGCTACTCTTACGACAAACGAAACAAATGAAGGTGAAGTTATCGGACAAAAAGCTCTAGATGCTGGATTCATAGATAAAGCGCAACTAACTTCATCTAGCGAGTCATTGTTAAGTTCTTATGACGGTTTAGCTTCTTATACCTCTGTATTTAGTAACGTTGGATTTATCGCTTTAGGATCTGGAATTTTATTATTATTCTTGGTACCTGTTTTGAAAAAATGGATGCACGGTATCCGATAATTTTTTGATAAATAAATTGTTGTAAAAGCAGTACTTTCCGGTACTGCTTTTTTTGTGTTTTATAAATACTCTTCCCTTAAATTTTTCTTAGGTAAATAATAATACTAACTTTGGAGTTTTAAAAATCAAAAAAATCAAAAACAGGTATGAAAATTGAGAATAACACAGTTGTTTCCTTGACTTACAAGTTAACAAATCACAAGACAGGAGAAACAATTGAAGAAACAACAACTGAAAACCCAATGTTATTTTTATATGGTGTTGGTGCAATCATTCCTGAGTTTGAACAAAACCTAAACGGTAAAGTTACAGGAGATAAATTCAACTTTGCTATCACTGCTGACAACGCATACGGACAGCGTTCTGAAGAACAAGTAGCTCCACTTCCTAAAAACATATTCCACGATGAAAATGGTGTTTTTAACGAAGAACAAATTGCAGTTGGTGCAGTTTTACCAATGTCAGATAATGAAGGAAACCAATTAAGAGGAATGGTTATCGGTGTTGATGAAGAAAACGTAACAATGGACTTTAATCACCCTTTATCAGGAATTGACTTACATTTTGATGGTGAAATCATCGAAGTAAGAACTCCTACTGAAGAAGAAATTAAGCATGGACATGCTCACGGACCAAACGGACACGAGAACTAAGAATAAATAGTTTACAGTCAAAAAAGCCTCAAGAAATATTTCTTGAGGCTTTTTTGATTCTATTCAGTTCAGAATTATACTCTTATCAATCTACTCCCTGAAGGTCAACTAAATTAGAATATATTCCTTTATTTGCTATTAACTCATCATGAGTTCCAATCTCTACGATTTCACCTTGATTCAACACTAGAATTTTATTTGCTTTACGTATGGTAGATAAGCGGTGAGCAATTACAAAAGACGTTCTTCCAACCATTAACTTTTCTAATGCTTCTTGTACCAATTTTTCAGATTCAGAATCTAAAGCAGATGTAGCTTCATCTAAGATTAAAATTGTTGGATCCTTTAATATTGCTCTAGCAATAGCTATCCTTTGTTTCTGACCTCCTGAAAGTTGTACCCCCCTATCTCCTACTTGCGTTTCAAAAGCCTCTGGGAAAGAATTAATAAAATCATAAGCATTAGCTTTCTTTGCTGCTGCTATCACATCTTCTTTACTTGCATTAGGGTTTCCAAAAGATATATTTTCTAAAATAGAACCAGCAAATAACATTACTTCTTGAGGAACAATTGCAATACTCTCTCTTAAATGATTGGTATCAATTTCATTAATATTAACTCCATCAAAAGTAATCTCTCCTTTTTCAAGTTTATAATATTTTAATAATAACGCTGAAATGGTAGATTTACCTGCTCCTGAAGAACCAACCAAAGCAATCGTATCGTTTTTACTAGCCGAAATGTTAACCCCCTTTAAAACGTCAATATCCTTTCTTTGAGGATAAGCAAAAACAACATTTTGAAAAACTACTTCACCAACAATATTCGGCTTTGACTTACCTTCCATCAACTCTTTCTCATTAGATTGTTGAATAATATTCATTAAGTTTTCCGTGGCTCCAACAGACTTTTGAACTCCTGCGTATAAATCAGGAATAGATCCTACTGAAGCAACCATCATGATAGTATAAAGCATGAAAGAGAAAAAATCAGCAGATGAAAGTTCTGGGTTAGTCCCTTGTGTCATTAATAAACCTTGCCAAATGATAAAAACAATTGCACCAGTCATACAGAAAATGATAAAGGAAATAAAAACTCCTCTCCATTTACCACTTTTAATATTCAACGACCTTATTTCATTAAGTGATTTCTGATACTTAGCCAAAAGAAACAACTCATTCGTAAAAGATTTCACATTAGAAATTCCTATCAAAGCTTCTTCAACAATAGAATTTGATTCCGCAGAAAAATCTTGGGCTTGTTTTGATAATTTACGTATAAAACGACCAAAGAAAACTGCCACTAAAGCCATTACAGGAACTGTTGCAACCATTATTAAAGCAAGTTTCCAGGAAATAAAAATTAATAGAATTATCGAACCAAGAACGGTAACTATTTGTCTAAAAAATTCAGCTATTGTAGTTCTTAACGTTTCTTGAATTTGGGTTATATCAGAAGCAATTCGACTTGTTAATTCACCTACTTTATTCTGATTAAAGAAATCCATAGGCATATAAATAAGTCTTTCAAAAGCATCTTTACGAATATCCCTTAATGCATTTTCAGTAACATTTGTAAAAATAACTACTCGAAAAAATGAAAATAATGCTTGTACACCAAACAAAGCAAACAACATTAAAACAACTGTATTTATATTGTCCATACTAATTAAAGCTAAAGAATCATTCATAGAAGTAACTTCTTTCCCTCCAGAACTACCAAGCAATTGTCCCATTAGGTATGGGAATAGAATCATCGTACTCGAAGATAGAACAAGAAAAAACCATCCTAATGAGAAAGATACCCTATATGGTTTTAAGTATGAAAAAATTCCTTTCGCCTTCTGATAACTTTCCTTTGTTAATTTTATTTTTTTCTCTTTACCCTTTTTAGGACGCAACATAGTATGTATTATTTTGCACAAAAATAACGCTCCTAAACTGTATTCATACTTTTTTTTATATTTTTATTGAAAGTCTTTGAATTTTAGAAAATATATATATCTTTGCATTCCGATTACATTTACAATTAGGAACATTAGACTAAAGAATATATATCATGAGTAAAAGAACGTTTCAACCGTCAGTTAGAAAAAGAAGAAATAAACATGGATTCCGTAGCAGAATGGCTACTAAGAATGGTCGTAAAGTATTAGCTGCACGTCGTGCAAAAGGAAGAAAGAGAATTTCTGTTTCTGACGAAGGAATGCATAAACGTTAATATACTTCTTAAGTAATTTTATAAACCGATACTTTTATAGTATCGGTTTTTTTATTTCCTAAACTTTAATTTATTCAATATTTTTTACTAATTTCAAGTAACTTAATTATTAAAAGACTTAAATCATGTTAGTAAAAACCTACGGAAGTGCCGTTTTCGGTATTGATGCCACAACAATCACAATTGAAGTTAATGTAGCAAATGGTGTGAATTTTATCCTTGTCGGACTACCAGATAGTGCCGTAAAAGAAAGCCAACAACGTATTAAAGCTGCTTTCAAAAATAACAACCTTAAATATCCTGGGAAAGAAATTACTGTAAACATGGCTCCTGCAGATATCAGAAAAGAAGGATCAACATTTGATTTATCCATCGCTATCGGGATATTAGCAGCTAGTGAACAAGTTTTATCGGAAAGCTTAACAGACTACCTTATTATGGGGGAATTATCTTTAGACGGAAACCTCAACGCAATGAAAGGTGTGCTACCAATAGCAATACAAGCCAAAAAAGAAGGTTTTAAAGGAGTTATTCTCCCTCAGGAAAATGCTATTGAAGCAGCAGTAGTGGATGGTCTGAAAGTGTATGGAGCTAAAAACCTAAACGATGTGGTAATGTTTCTCAATAAAGAAAAACATATCGAACCTACAATTATAGATATAGAAAAAGAATTTCAACAAAAACTAGACGCTTTTGAAATCGATTTTAAAGACGTTAAAGGCCAAGAAAACATAAAAAGAGCATTTGAAATCGCAGCATCTGGTGGACATAACGTAATACTTATCGGGCCTCCAGGTTCAGGAAAATCGATGTTAGCAAAACGTTTACCTACAATTCTACCTCCAATGTCACTCGACGAATCACTAGAGACAACAAAAATCCATAGTGTAGCAGGTAAAACAGGCAAAGATGTAGGTTTAATCACACAAAGGCCTTTTAGAAAACCTCACCATACCATATCTGATGTAGCATTAGTTGGAGGTGGTGGTTACCCCCAACCAGGAGAAATATCTTTAGCTCACAACGGAGTGCTTTTTCTGGATGAACTACCGGAATATAAAAGAACTGTCTTAGAAGTAATGCGTCAACCTTTGGAAGATCGAAATGTAACCATATCCAGAGCAAGGTTTTCTATTGATTTTCCGGCAGGATTTATGCTCATTGCAGCCATGAATCCTTGTCCATGCGGCTATTACAACCACCCAGAAAAAGACTGTTTATGTGGCCCAGGAATTGTACAAAAATACTTAAATAGAATTTCTGGACCTTTACTAGATAGAATTGATTTACATGTTGAAGTTACCCCCGTATCTTACGAAGAACTAGCGCATGACACACCTAAAGAAGGAAGCCAAAACATTAGAGACAGGGTAATTAAAGCTAGACTAATTCAAGAAAATAGATACTTAGATAGTGAGGGAACCCATTGTAACGCACAAATGAGCAGTAAAGAAATTCAAAAATTTTGTAAGATAGATGAATCGGGAAGTAATATATTAAAGAATGCAATGGATAAAATGGGGTTATCAGCAAGAGCTTATGATCGAATATTAAAAGTTGCTAGAACTGTTGCGGATTTAGAAAGCTCAGAAACAATTGAAGCAGTACATTTAGCAGAAGCAATTCAAATGCGAAGTTTAGACCGTGAAAATTGGGCTGGATAAGTCTCTAACTTATACAAAACTAGATAACATTCAAATCATTAAAAAATGAACAAATGTTTAAAAGATTAAATGAAATTAAAGCGACTCTTTTTGAAAAGAACAACTTAAAAATAGAAGACTATAAAGAAGAGAAAGAAAGTAAAGAGTATGAAGCTTCTAACTTCAAAGTGAACAACAATAAAATCATCTACCGAACAGCTAAAATTACCCCAACAAAAAATGGTCAATTCGTAACTTTCTGGAAAAGAAGAGGAAATGGTCCTATTGAACCATTTCACAAAGACTTGGACGATTTAGATTTTTTAATGATTTTAGTAGAGAATAAGAATAAAAAAGGACTGTTCATAATCCCTAAAGAAACTTTAATACAACAAGGAATAATTTCAACTTCAGAAAAAGAAGGGAAAAGAGCCTTTAGAGTATATCCCATTTGGGATGAAACATCTAGTAAACAAGCAGCCAAAAGTCAAAAATGGCAATTAGACTATTTTATAGAAGTTTCAGGAGATATAGAAAATATACCTTTATTAAAAACGTTAATGCAAAAAAAATGAAGTAAGAAATCTATTTTAAATCTAGTTAATTTCTTTTATCTATATTTGCAACTATGCCCACGTGTTGGAATTGGTAGACAAGCCAGCTTGAGGGGCTGGTGCATGTACTTGCGTGCTGGTTCGAATCCAGTCGTGGGCACAAACATTAAAGTCAAACAGTTTTTTATCAATTGTTTGACTTTTTTATTTCCCCACATATCCGTTTTTTAGAAATAAAAGGGAAATTTTGAGTCTAAACACTGACTATTACTATTAGACAAACGACAAGACTACCTCTTCCAAGCTCTTGTCATCTCTCTTTTCCCTGGAGGCCCTGCTAATTTTTCAATTTCAAAACCAACTGCTTTCATGTTTCTTTTAACTTGTCCTTGAGCACAATAAGTGACTAAAAATGCACCTTTCTTTAATGAGTCATACATTTTCTGAAACAGGTTTACAGACCAAACTTCTGATTGAGTTCGAGGTCCAAATGCATCATAATAAATAACATCAAAGAAATTATCCTGAAGCGTAAGATCTTCTAGTTTTGATTCATTTTTCAAAACCTCCAAATGATCACTAATGATTTGTTTTCTCTCCCATTCTACATCATGAACTCTATCGAACACCTCTTTATTTTCCTCCCCTAAAAGGTTACTATAGCTCAACGCTTCAAGTTCTTCTTTACTTACCGGATAAGCTTCTACTCCTTGATAAAAAACATGCTTACCTATATCTTTAGCAACAACCCCCGTGATAAAAGCATTTAATCCTGTACCAAAGCCCATCTCAAAGATATTTAGATCTTTTTTATCAGTAGCTTTCAAACCATTCTCAATAAAAACGTGCATTGCCTCCTGAAGAGCACCATGAGAAGAATGGTAATTCTCCTCTAAATCAATAATCCTAATAGTTTTGGATCCATCTCCTGTGTCGACAACTTCTCTCTTCATTTTGAAATATTTAGAACAAAGTTAAGTGTTTTCAACAGTATTTCAACAATTCAAATGTTGAATAAATTTCTTTTCTTTATTCATGAAATCCCCCTTTCTTTTTCCTTACTTT
>Ga0228634_1000770_pt1 | contig 21272 bp, 20 predicted proteins | sample 42DmetaG_FD_190063 | JGI IMG/M metagenome (GOLD analysis project Ga0228634, IMG submission 190063) | Seawater microbial communities from Monterey Bay, California, United States - 42D | ecosystem: Environmental > Aquatic > Marine > Coastal | place: USA: California | collected 2016-09-27 | reverse complement strand
ACGATACATTTTTTGCTGTGTTGCAAAATGAGTGAAATTTTATTTCTAAATTTACATAATTACCAGTAACAATGATAAAAAAATCTTCTGCTTTACAAGAAAAACAAGGAGTTTCTCAACCAGAAACTACCAATAAATTAAGTGCAGAAAAAATTAAAAAAAACAGAGCTAAACATAATTCTGTAGAAGAATTTGTAACTCATATTTTAGAAGGCAACATTCCTTTTTTAAGTAAAGCCATAACTTTGGTAGAGAGTACAAATGCTAAACATCAAGAAAAAGCAAATCTAATTTTAGAACGTTGTTTACCTTATGCAAATAACTCAGTTAGAATTGGTATTACTGGTGTACCAGGTGTTGGTAAAAGTACTTTTATAGAAGCTTTTGGCAGACACTTAACAAGTTTAGGTAAAAAAGTTGCTGTGCTTGCTATAGACCCAAGTAGCTCTGTAAATAAAGGCGCTATTTTGGGTGACAAAACTAGAATGGAACAATTAGTTACTGACCCAAATGCATTTATTAGACCTTCTGCTTCTGGAAATTCTTTAGGTGGAGTTGCACAAAAAACACGAGAGAGTATTATTTTATGTGAAGCTGCTGGTTTTGATACTATTTTAATAGAAACTGTTGGAGTTGGGCAATCTGAAACCTTAGTACATTCTATGGTAGATTTCTTTTTGTTGCTAAAACTTTCTGGTGCAGGTGATGAATTACAAGGTATAAAGCGTGGTATTATAGAAATGGCAGATGCTATTGTTATTAATAAAGCTGATGGTGGTAATGAAAAAAATGCACAACTAGCTAAAGTAGAGTTTAATAGAGCTTTACATTTATACCCGTTAAAAGAAAGCAATTGGCAACCTAAAGTGCTTACAGCAAGTGCTTTAAATAATATCGGAATAGATAAAGTGTATGCTATGATACAAGAATATTTACAGCTAACAAAAGAAAATAATTTCTTTACCAATAAAAGAAATGAGCAAAATAAATTTTGGTTACTCTCTACAATAGAACAAGAATTAAAAGCTAATTTTTACAATAATCCTAAAATTAAAAAAGCTTTAGAGAAAGAGATTTCTGAACTCGAAAAACAAAAAACTACACCTTTTAATGCTGCTAAACGATTGTTGAATATTTAATTTAGAATGTCTTAGTTTAAAATAGAATTCCTAGTTACAATTAAGTAACTAAATCATAAATAAAATTAAAACACAATAATAAAACCTCAAGAATTTTTTCTTGAGGTTTTATTATTTTTTAAAATTTATAACAGATTATTTTACTGTTTTAATAGAACAACCAATAGCTCTTGTTTCTGTTATAGAAGGTGTTTTACCAGCTAATAATTCATCAACAACAGTTTCTATATATTTTACTTTTACAGTACTTGCATCTCTAGAACTATCATCTATAGCACCAATATACTCTACTTTCATTTCTGGTTTACTTACAATATAAACATGTGGCGTTTTAGAAGCACCGAATTTTGGATATACTTTTTGTCCTTCATCAAATAAATAAGGGAAATTAAAACCTTTTTCTTCTGCTCTAACCTTCATTTTTTCAAAACTATCTCCAGGTTGTGCTTTTGGATCATTTGGGTTTATTGCAATTACAGGATATCCTAATTCTTCATATTTATCTTGTAATGCAATAATTCTGTCTTCATTTGCAAGAGAATAAGGACAAGTATTGCAAGTGAAAATAATGATAAAGCCTTTTACATCATCATAATCTTTTAAAGAAATTTTATCCCCATCTACATTTTTAAGTGAAAAATCTTCTATAGTATCTCCTACTTTATAACCTTTATCTGTCTTTACTGTAAATGCTAATGTAATTATTGCAATAACTGCCAAAAGCAAAGTTGATTTAATTGTTTTCATAATTTACGGGTTTAAAAAAGTTTTTAGTTCATTTTCTAAAGCTTCATAAGTAAACGATTGCTCATAAAACTTTCTATTATTTTTATTATAGATTAAAGTTGCTGGTAAAGCACCACTCCAATTTTCATTTATTGCAGGTATCCAAACATTTTCGTTAGTATCATCTAATAAAACCACTTCAGACTGTAAGTTTCTTCTTTTAATAAACGGAATCAATTTTTTATCTACTTGTTTTGGAAAATCTAAACTTACTAACAAAACTTCTACATTTTGATTTGCATATGCTTTGTTTATTTTCTCAAAATAAGGCAATTCTTTTACACAAGGCGCACACCAAGTTGCCCAAAAATTAACTACGTAGGTTTTATCATCTTTCCTTTCTAAATAAGGTTTTAGTTGATTATAATCTAAAGAAGTGACTTCAATTTTAGAATGTTTTTTTTCTGAAATTTCTGTTTTAGCTTTTTCTTTTTTACAAGAAAAAATAATTGCCAAGAATGCTAATAAAAATATCGACTTTCTAATCATAATGTTAAAAGTAATTATTTTAAAGATGCGTTATAAATATTTAACGCATTCTTAACTAAAAAAAGCCTCATGCAAGAACATAAGGCTTTTAATAATTTGTTTTACAAGTAATTAACCAAAAATATCATTCAGTACTTTTGCTAAACGTATACCTCCTATTTGTATTTGTTTTCTTGCAGTATTAAAATACAAATATGAGTATCTGTAACGTAAATTTTCTCCTACTTTCACAGATTTATACACTTCTTTTGTCAATTCATGTACTTCATTTACCCAATCTACAACAGTACCTTTTTCTATAGCTTCAATTTGTTTTTTAGATAAATCTTCTGCATTATCAGCTAAATCTGAATAGCTCATTTTATAAGAGTCTATCATATTTTCATCCCAAACTCTGTGTAAGTTTGTACCTTTTCCAAACCATTGCACTTGTATAGTATTACCACCTTTGTCTTCTTTTCTACCTATATGCATTGGCTGATGTAAATCTCCAATAAAATGTACTAAAAGTTTTAAATGAAATGCTTTATCTTCTTCTGAACTATTTTTATCTTTTAATACTTTAACACAAGTAGCTATACCTGTAACTAAATCACCTTGTGGATTTTTCTCAGCTTCTTGATAAGTTTCATCTAAGCCCATGTTAACATAATGCCATGGATAATACTTACTATACGTTCTGTCTGATTTTATTTCATCTGCGAACGTAGATACAAACGCCAAACTTTGTCTTTTTAACAACTTATCTATTTTCTTTTTTGCTTTTTTAGTTAAGTGCATCTCAGCAATTTTACCTGTTGCTCTATGACCATTTTTACCCCAAAAAACAGCATCATCTTCAGAAGAATTTAATAAACAAAAAAACGGTATTAATAAGAATAATTTAAAATTCATAAGTTTTAAATTGAATATAAGTTTCAACAAAAATAGAAAATAATTTAGCGATTATTTTGGAAAATCAAAAAAAAATATTATACCTTTATGATATCATTTTAATATCATACTAAATTTATACACATGGACGCAGAAAAAATTATCAAACCCGCTAACGGTTATTTAATGTTAGTTATCGTTTTAGGCTTGTTTTTTGGGAGTATTTATATCGCCTTTCAACAAGAGAATCCTGTATACCTTATTATTACAGCATTAAGTTTTATTGGTTTATTTGGTTTTATTTTAGTAAACCCAAACACATCTAAAGTAGTATTACTGTTTGGTAAGTATGTTGGTACCATAAAGCAAAATGGCCTGTATTGGGCTAACCCTTTTTACACAAAAAAGAAAATATCTTTAAGAGCTAGCAACTTTGATAGTGAGCGTTTAAAAGTAAATGATAAGTTAGGAAACCCTGTTATGATTTCTACAATTTTAGTTTGGAGGGTAACAAATACTTATAAAGCTGCATTTGATGTAGACAATTATGAAAACTTTGTACGTGTGCAAACAGATGCTGCTGTTAGAAAGTTAGCTAGTATGTATCCTTATGATAATTTTGCAGATGAAGGACATGATGAAGACATTACTTTACGATCTAGTGTTAACGAAGTATCTGAAGCTTTAGAAAAAGAGTTAGAAGAACGCTTAGCTATTGCAGGTATAGAGGTTTTAGAAGCTAGAATTGGATATTTAGCTTACGCCCAAGAAATAGCTTCTGCTATGTTAAAAAGACAGCAAGCCACTGCTATTGTAGCTGCAAGACATAAAATTGTACAAGGAGCAGTAGAAATGGTAGAAATGGCTTTAGAAGAGTTAAACAAAAAAGAAATTGTTGAGCTAGATGAAGAACGTAAAGCTGCAATGGTTAGCAATTTACTAGTAATTTTATGTGGTGATAAAGAAGCTTCACCTGTAGTAAATACTGGCACATTAAGTCATTAATAATGAATAATAAACAAATAACTGCAATTAGTATTGGTGTTGCTTTAGGCATTTCTATAGGTACAACTATAGGGGCTATTACAAATAACGTAGCAATGAGTACTATTTATGGCAGTCTTATTGGAGGAATAATTGGTGTTGTTATTAGTTTAACTGTTTTAAACGAAGAAGAATGAAAGAATATAAAGTTATACAACCTAAATTAGGTTTTAGAAATAGATATGCAAATTTTGAAGATTTATTAAATCAATATGCAAGAGAAGGGTGGAGAGTTGTAAAACTTTCTCAATCTTGGACATATGTTGTTTTTGAAAGAGATAAAAACAGATAAAACTCATGAAAGTTTTTAAAGAACAACAGCGTTTTACACAGACTTGGCTAGTGTTTTTATTAATTGTTAGCACTTTAATTCCTTTTGGAATTTTAATTAACGAGTTTGTAAAAAACGAAAGTACTATGAAAATTGAAACCCTCTTTTGGGTAATGGGATTATTGCTCGTATTTACTATACCTATCTTCTTCTTTAGGTTAATAACAAGAATTGATGAAAAAGGCATTCATTACCAGTTTTTACCATTTCACTTTTCTTTAAAAACCATAAGATGGAATGAAATAACTAAAGCTTACATAAGAGTATATGATCCTATTGGAGATTATGGAGGCTGGGGTTTAAAAGGTGGTGCTTTATGGAATAGAAAAAACGGAAAAGCCATAAATGTTTCTGGTGATGTTGGTATTCAATTAGAATTAACAAACGGAAAAAAATTATTGATAGGTACTCAAAAAAAAGATGAAGCAACTCGAGTTTTAGAGACCTATAAACACAAAATTTTACAAGATGGTTAGATTTATAACATACATTACATTTGTAGTTTTTGGTGTATTAGCCTCTAAAGCACAAGTAAAATCTGAAGAAATTATGATTAATAATCAGGTAATACAATTACCTGGTACTTTAACCTATACTTTAGAAAAACAACCCTTACTAATTTGGGTACATGGTTCAGGAGGTGTAAATAGAGATGGTAATCAACCTCAATACATTAAACAATTTAGAGAAGCTATTAACAAAGAAAATATGGCTTTTTTTAGCTATGATAAAAGAACTGCTAACCCTAATAATGTTAGATTTATTCAAGAAGATGGCATTTACTTTTCTGATTTTGTGAGTGACATAAAAGAAGTTATTCATCATTTTAAAAATGATAAACGCTTTTCTAAAATCATTTTAATTGGTCATAGCCAAGGTTCTTTAATTGCAATGTTAGCTTTAGATAATGTAGATAAATTCATCTCTTTAGCTGGTGCAGGAGAAACCATTGATAAAACCTTAGTTAGACAAATTACCAAACAAAGTGCTGAGTTTGGTAAACTTACAGAACAATATATTAAAGAATTAATGACTACAGGAAAGATTAAAGAGGTAAATCCTAATTTAATGTCTCTATTTGCGAAACAAAATCAGCCTTTTATAAAATCTTGGATAACTGTAAATCCTATAGAAGAAATAAAAAAAGTTGCAATTCCTACTTTAATTATAAACGGAGATAAAGATTTTCAGGTATTAATTAATGATGCAGAGAACTTACACAAAGCAAAACCAGACGCAGAATTAGTAATTATTAAAAATATGAATCATGTTTTAAAACATATAGAAAAAGATGAAGATAATATGAAATCTTATATGTCTTCTGACTTTAAAATTTCTGAAGAATTAATTACAACCATAGTTGAATTTGTAAAAAAATAACATGGCAAAAAAGAAAGCTTTCGCTTTGCGAGTAAATGAAGATATGATAAAAGCTATTGAAAAATGGGCTGCAGATGAATTTCGCTCTACCAATGGTCAAATAGAATGGATGCTAATGCAAGCTTTAAAAGATGCAAATAGAGCACCAAAAAAGAAAGAAGAATAAAATATTTTTTACGATGTTAAAAATTAACGCTCCATTTTATGGAGCGTTTTCTATTTTGTATCTTGTCCACATTATTATAAATTCAACAAACTACTTATAATGAAAAAACTAATCACACTATTTTTTTTAAGTGCTTCTACGCTACTCTTTTCTCAAGAGTTTTCTATGGATTTGGTTAAAAATATGAAACCAAGAAACATTGGTCCTGGAGGAATGTCTGGACGTGTAACTGCTATAGATGTTGTAGAAAATAATCCAGATATTATGTATGTAGGTACTGCTTCTGGTGGTATCTGGAAATCTACTTCTGGAGGTATAAAATGGGAACCTATTTTCGAAAAAGAATTAACAGCTTCTATTGGTGCTGTTGCCATTCAACAAAGCAACCCAAGTGTTATTTGGGCAGGTACAGGAGAAGGTAATCCAAGAAACAGCTTAAATGGAGGTTTTGGTATTTATAAATCGTTAGATGCTGGAAAGACTTGGAAAGCTATGGGTTTAGAAAAAACAAGACATATTCATAGAGTTATTATACATCCTACAAATCCAGATATTGTTTACGTAGGCGCTATTGGTTCTCCTTGGGGAGAGCACCAAGAAAGAGGTGTTTATAAAACTACTGATGGAGGTAAAACTTGGAAACAAATTTTATTCAATAATATTAAAACAGGGGCTGCAGATTTAATTATGGATCCAACAAATCCTAATAAAATTATTGCTGCAATGTGGGAACACAAAAGAGACCCATGGTTTTTTAATTCTGGTGGTGAAGGAAGTGGTTTATACATTACTTATGATGGAGGCGAAAACTGGAAAAAAATCACAGATAAAGAAGGTTTCCCTAAAGGAAATTTAGGAAGAATTGGTGTAGCCATTGCTCCTAGCAATCCTGATGTAATTTATGCTTTAGTGGAAGCTAAAAAAAATGCTTTATACAAAAGTGAAGATGGAGGTTTTACTTGGAAAATGGTTAACAATAAACCAGGTATTGGTAACAGACCATTTTATTATTCAGAAATCTATGTAGATCCTCAAAATGAAAACAGATTATATACTGTTTTTACCTATGTAAATGTTTCTCAAGATGGAGGAAAATCTTTTAACCAATTAATGCCAGCTTATGGAGTAAGTAATGGTGTACATCCAGATCATCATGCTTGGTGGATTCATCCAAAAGATGGTTCTTTTATGATTGATGGGAATGATGGAGGATTAAACATCACTAAAGATGGAGGAAAATCTTGGCGTTTTATAGGCAACATTCCTGTAGCTCAGTTTTATCATATAAATGTCGATAATGAATATCCTTATAATGTGTATGGAGGAATGCAAGATAATGGTTCTTGGAGAGGACCTGCTTATGTTTGGAAAGCTCAAGGAATTAGAAACAGTTACTGGCAAGAAATAAGTTTTGGTGATGGTTTTGATGTAGTTCCAGACAAAGACGATTCTAGATATGGTTGGTCTATGAGTCAACAAGGTTCTGTTTTAAGATACGATTATTTAACAGGAAATAATTATTCTGTAAAACCAACACATCCAGATGCTGATGTAAAATTGCGTTTTAATTGGAATGCTGCAATAAACATAGATCCTTTTGATAATAACACATTATACTTTGGAAGTCAGTTTGTACATAAATCAACTGATAAAGGGTTAACATGGACAGTAATTTCTCCAGATTTAACTACAAACGATCCAGAAAAACAAAAACAATCTGAAAGTGGTGGTTTAACCATGGATGCGACTGGTGCTGAAAACCATACAACCATTTTAGTTATAGAGCCTTCTCCTTTAGAGAAAGATATGCTTTGGGTAGCAAGTGATGATGGTCAAGTACATACGACTAAAGATGGTGGAAAAAACTGGACAAACATTTCTAAAAATATCAAAGGATTACCAGAAAATAGTTGGATAACTCAAATTAAAGCATCTAATAAAAATAAAGGTGAAGCTCTTTTAATAGCAAACGATTATAGACGTTTTAACTACACTCCTTACGCTTATAGAACTAAAAACTATGGTAAAACTTGGGAACGTATTGTAGATGAAAATGATGTACAAAGTTACACGCTTTGTATTATTGAAGATCCAGAAAATACAAACTTATTATTCTTAGGAACAGATGATGGTTTATACGTTTCTTTAGATGCTGGTAATAAATGGACAAAATGGACTTCTGGCTTTCCAACAGTACCTGTAAAAGATTTAGTAATACACCGAAGAGAGCATGATTTAGTAATTGGGACTTTTGGTAGAGCAGCTTGGGTTTTAGATGATATTCGTCCATTAAGAGCCATTTCAAATGGAAATGTATTAGACAAAAAAGCAACATTATTTACTCCTCCAACTGCATACCAAGCAGCTTATCAACAACCAACTGGAAGTAGATTTGGTGCTGATGCTATGTATCATGGAGAAAATAGAAATGGTGGTGGCATTTTAACTTACTATATCAATAAACCAGAAGTAAAGAAAAGTGATGCAAAAACAAAAGCTGAAGACAAAAAATCTGTAAAATTTGATTCTGTTAAATTTGAAATTTTTGATGGAGATAGACAAATAATAACTTTAAAATTTAAGGCTCCAAAAGAAAACGGAATTCATAAAACTACATGGTATTTAAGAGAAAAAGGTGTTGATAGACCTTCTAGAAGAATTAGAAAATCTACAAGAGAACCTGCTGGAGTTACAGTTAAACCAGGTACATACAAAGTTAAAATGACATTTGGTGATGTTACTTCTGAACAGAATATAAAAGTAGAATTCGATCCAAGATTAACTATTTCTGAGGAAGCTATTAATCAAAAATATAATGCTAGTAAAGAACTAGAAAGTTATCAAGCAAAAATAGCTGCTATTGTAAAACAGTTAGTAGAAAGTAAAAATACAGCAACTTCTATAAAATCTGATTTAGCAAAAGAAGACAAGAAAAAGTATAAAGACGAAATAAAAAAGTCTACAGAGGTTATTAAAAAGATAGATGATTTAATTGCAGCTTATTTAGGTAAAATTGATAAAAGACAAGGAATTACAAGAAATCCTGAAGTAACAGTTACACAAAGATTAAGTTTTGCAAGTAGATATGTTGGCTCAAGATTTGGTGTACAAACTGCAACAGAAAAACAATTAATGAATCAATTTAAAGAAGCCTATAAAAAGGCTGTATCAGACACAAATTCATTCTTTAATAACGATTGGGTAAACTACAAATCTTCTGTAGAAAACATTAATATTTCTCCATTTAAAGAAATAAAAATTTATTCTGCTAATTAAAATAGATGTTTAGAGTTATTTTATTTTTGTGCTTGATTTTTGTTTTAAAAAATCAAGCACAAATTTCTTCTGAAAAGAAATTAGGAACTTGGTATATGTATAATGGTACTCACCAACTTTCCGAAAAATTTGCTTTAAAGAAGAGTTTCCATATTCGTTATTTTGAGTTTATTTCAGAATATCAACAAGAAATATATAGAACAGGGTTAACTTATTTTCCTTCAGAAAAATGGAGTTTTACAGGTGGAATAGTCTATTCTATAACAGATACATCCTACAAAACCAATCAACCCAACTTATATGAGTTCCGATTTTATCAAGATGTGAATTTAAAAGACAAATGGGGTTTGTTTAATGTGAATCATAGAGTAAGATTGGCTCAGCGTTTTAGAGAACAAGCCTCACAAAGAAAAACGACACACAGAATTAGATATGGACTTTTTGCAAATTATCCAATTAACAAAAAACTAAAAATTTATGGGTTTAATGAAATATTTATCAAATTTGCTACAAGGGTATTTGGTCAGAACAGAACTGGTTTAGGCTTTTTTCATCAATTTGATAAACAATTAAAACTACGTGTTGGGTATATGCATACTAAATTCAGAAATACTTTTTCTCATAGACTACAATTAGGTATTATTTTAAATACAAATCACACTAAAAATAAGGTTTAGCAATTTTTGTATATTGCTATCTTAGACAATTAATTTTATATGCGTTTATTCTTAAGTATCGTTTGTATTGTTATAATGGAAACTTCTTTTTCACAAAATTCTAGTGATAAACTTGGTAATTGGTATATGTACAATGGTTCTCATAAAGTATCAGAAAAATGGAAAATTCAAACCATGGCACATTTTAGATATTATGAACTTTCTACTAATTTTCAACAAGAAATTTACAGATTAGCTGCTAATTATAGCTTACATAAAAAACTAAATTTTTCGTTAGGTTATAGTTATGTAACTACAGATTTCTTGTTTGGAGATGGTTCTACCAATGTTTTTGAGAATAGAATTTATGAAGACATTAATTATAGTAACTTTTTTAATAAACTAAAATTAAGACATAGATTTCGATTTGAACATAGATTTATTAAAGCTAATACTATAAATAATGAAAGTCATTGGTTTAGGTATGATTTAAATGCAAATTATCCTATTTCAAAAAATTGGTCTATTTATGCTTTTAATGAAATATTTTTAAATATGGATAAAAGCAAACGTTTTGTTCAGAACTGGACAGGCTTTGGCTTTCTTCATCAATTAAATAAAAATTTAAAATTAAACCTTGGTTATTTAAACATAAAACTACCTGATGAAAATCAAAAAAGAATTTTATTAGGTATAATTTTAAACACTAATCACTCAAAAAAATAATTAATTATGTCTGAACCTATTTTTACTAATGATGCTATTGTTTTTGGTATTTTACTAATTTCATTAGGCTTTGTTTTTTACACAGAGAATATAAAAACTGGCTTTTGGGCAAAATTTTACAAAATTGTACCTGGTTTATTTATGGCATATTTTGTACCTGCTTTATTTACAACATTTAGAATTATAGCTCCTGAATGGGAAACCGAAAATGCTGTTGGAGAAGTTGTTAAAAATGAATCTCAATTATATTATGTAGCAAGTAGATTTTTATTACCAGCAGGTTTAGTTTTAATGACATTAAGTATCGATTTAAAAGCAATTTTTAATTTAGGTTCTAAAGCATTAGTTATGTTTTTTACAGGTACTATTGGTATTATAATTGGTGGTCCCATAGCCATTTTATTAATTTCTATTTTTTCTCCAGATACTGTTGGAGGTGCAGACTTTGATGCTGTTTGGAGAGGATTATCAACTCTTGCAGGAAGTTGGATTGGTGGTGGTGCAAATCAAACAGCAATGTTAGAAATTTATCAATACAATCCTTCTAAATATGGAGGAATGGTAATTGTAGATATTGTTGTTGCTAACATTTGGATGGCAGTGTTATTAATTGGTATTGGTAAAAAAGATAAAATAAATAAATGGTTAAAAGCAGATACTTCTGCTATTGAAGAACTAAAATTAAAAGTGATAAATTTCACAAAGAAAGTTCAGAAAAATCCTACTCTTACAGATTTTATGATTATGCTAGCTATAGCATTTGGCACAGTTGGTTTTGGGCATTTTGCTTCTAAATATTTAAGTCAATTTTTTAGTGAATTTGTGGCTTCTATGTCTTCACTAACTTGGCAAAATATATTTTCATTTTTAGGTTCTGGTTTCTTTTGGATTATTAGTGTATCTACTATTGTTGCAATTGGTTTGTCATTTACAAAAGCTAAGAACTATGAAGGTGCAGGAGCTAGTAAAATAGGTTCTATTTTTATTTACATATTAGTAACCACAATTGGTATGAAAATGGATTTAAATCAAGCACTTGAAAATCCAGGATTAATGGTTGTAGGTTTGGTATGGATGACCATTCATGCAGGTCTTTTAATTATTGTAGCAAAAATTATAAAAGCACCTTATTTCTTTTTAGCAGTAGGTAGCCAAGCTAATGTTGGTGGTGCAGCTTCTGCACCTATTGTAGCTCAAGCTTTTCATCCATCATTAGCAACTGTTGGTGTTTTATTAGCTGTTTTTGGTTATGCTATTGGAACAATTGCTGCAATTGCTTGTACTATTTTAATGGAATTAGCTGCTACTTTCTAAAAAAAACTTGATATTTGCAATCCTAAATTTTAAATAAATTATGAGAAAAATATTTCTTCTTTTATCTCTGAGTACTATCCTATTTTCTTGTTCTAAAGAACGTGAAACTAATATGATTTTAACAGGACAAATTAAAGGTCTTAAAAAAGGTAAATTATATTTACAAAAAATGAAAGACACACTTTTAGTAACTGTAGATTCTATAGCTTTAATTGGTACTGAGTCTTTTGAATTAAAAGACTTTGTAGATTCTCCTGTATTATATTATTTAACTTTTGATGCAAATAATGCAGAAAAAAGTATTCTATTTTTTGGTGAAGAAGGTACAATCACCATTAATGATAATGTTGAAAATTTTGGAGTTTTTCCAGAAATAAATGGATCTAAAAATCAAGTATTACTAGATAAGTACAAATTAATGAGCCAAAAGTTTCAAGAACAGAATTTAGAATTAATAAAGTTAGATTTTGAAGCTAAAAAAGCTAATGATAAAAATTTAACAGAAAAAGTTGAAAAGGACTACAAACGTTTAGTAAGAAGAAGAGTATTATATACAGCTAATTTTGCTATTACAAATGCAGACTCAGAGGTTGCTCCATATTTAGCTTTAACGGAATTATATGATGCTACTTTGCCTTTATTAGATACAGTTAACGCTGCTCTGAGTGATAGAATTAAAGCATCTACTTATGGTAAACGATATCAAGAGTATTTAGAGCAGATTAAGAAGCAAGAAAAAAATAAAAAGTAATTTTTTTTTACTTAAATAAAAAAAACCGAGCAATTTGCTCGGTTTTTCTATTTATAAAATATTATAATTACTGCTTAATAAATTTAGCAGTACCTACTTTATCATTTACATTATATTTAATTAAATAGATTCCAGAAGATAAGTTAGAAACGTCAATAGAACCATTAGCTTTATTAATATTTACACTCATTACTTTTTTACCTAATACATTGTAGATTTCAGCATTTTGAATGGTATTCGCTGCAGAAATATTCAATCTGTTTGATGCTGGGTTTGGATATAAGCTTACATTGAATAAATTGTCTTCAACGCTTGCTGTTGCAGCTCTATATACATAAATATTGTCAATATATACTGTTCCTAAATTAGAAGTAATCAAATATTGAGCAATCTCATCTCTCAAAGTGATGCCATTAGCTGCTGCTGCTGCAAATGATGAAAAAGGAATATCATAAGAAATCCAACTTCCTGGATTAGGGTCTGGTAAAGAGGGATTACTAGCATTAGTGGTGCTAAACTGTATTGCACTTGTTTCTCCATCACCACCTGTTGCATGGTTTGAAAACTTATGATTAAAACTTTTATCTAAAGTTGCGGTTGTAGTAAAAATATCAATATGTAAGTGAGTGAATGGTGTTAAATCTATTTTTGAACTTACAAAATCAATTGCTACAAAATTAGCATCTGCACCTGAAGCAAAAGAAACTTTTTTAACATCATCTCCAGCAACTACTGCATCTGTAATATTTGCAGTATCCCAAGAAGTTCCAAATATGACATTAGATTTATTGGTGTAAGCATTACTGAATAAAGAAATTACATCTGCTGCATTCCTAGTTGGTGGTGTTGGAGCCGCCGTAGTAGGTGCATTTGGATCTGGTGTTGGTTGCGTAGCTAAACCTTTAAGATTTTTTATATAAAAAACTCTACCATCAGGTGCTCCAAATGTATTATTAGTAGTATCCCAATTGATATGAAGCGCAAAATCACCATAAATACCATTTGCAGGAACCTTACCATCCAAGCTTTTATCAAAAGTTAACGTTAACGTTTCCCATCCTGAACCAGTATGACTGGCAGAGGTAACTGAATCTGGTGAACCCGGTTCACCACCTTGTGCTTTTGGTGCGATGGTGATTGCTGTCGTTGAATAAACATCTAATTGCATTGTCAACTGAGTAGCAGCAGTCAGTTTGTAAAAGGTTGTTAAAACAACATCTACACCTTGCCAAGTTGCATCACCATTATTAGTTATTTTTATAACTTGATCAGACCCACCAGCAGGATCAGCATCATATGCTGCTGCTGCACCTCCAAAGGTATCTTCTAATCCGGTACCATTGAAAGATTCTAATAAATCGTAAGTTGATGTTGAAGGTGGTGTAACTGTTTTTTTAACTCCTGAAATATTATCTATGTTTATAGTTAAACTTGATACAGGAGAGTTCCAACCGCTATCATCTGAATTTCTATTTGGAAAAAAAGAAATCTTTGAATAGTCACCATTTGCAGTAGCTGTTCCATCAGAACCTGTTGTAAAACTAAAAGTTAATGTTTCCCAACCACTTCCAGTATGTGGTTGTGTATTACCTGCTGCTGGTGAACCAGTCCCCTCAACTTTGGCAAACAATGAAAAAGCTGTCGTAGAATAAACATCTACTTTTATTGTTTTATCTGTTGTAATATCTAATAAAATATCATCAGCAAAAACTGCTGTTGCTCCTTGCCAAGGATTACCTCCTGTGGCTGTAACTAATTCTAATGTCTTTCCATTAGTTCCTCCAGTTGCCGGATCATCTTTAATGGTAGCACTTCCAAGACCTTCAAAACCAGCAACATCTGGAGAACCTTCAAAATCCTCTACAACTACTTTTTTCAAAAATCCTTTTATGTTATCTATGTTTATAGTTAAACTAGATACAGGAGAGTTCCAACCGCTATCATCTGAATTTCTATTTGGAAAAAAAGAAATCTTCGAATAGTCACCGTTTGCAGTTGCTGTTCCATCAGAACCTGTTGTAAAACTAAAAGTTAATGTTTCCCAACCACTTCCAGTATGTGGTTGTGTATTACCTGCTGCTGGTGAACCAGTCCCCTCAACTTTGGCAAACAATGAAAAAGCTGTCGTAGAATAAACATCTACTTTTATTGTTTTATCTGTTGTAATATCTAATAAAATATCATCAGCAAAAACTGCTGTTGCTCCTTGCCAAGGATTACCTCCTGTGGCTGTAACTAATTCTAATGTCTTTCCATTAGTTCCTCCAGTTGCCGGATCATCTTTAATGGTAGCACTTCCAAGACCTTCAAAACCAGCAACATCTGGAGAACCTTCAAAATCCTCTACAACTACTTGTTGAGAAAACCCTATTGAAGAAATCAACAAGGCAAATAATAAAATAATTTTTTTCATAATTTAATGTATTTAAGAATTTAACAATGTAATATTACGACATTAATAAAAAAAAGCGCAAAATTTTACCACTACAACACATATACAAGTTAATATTTAACAGTTTCATATAATATATTAAATTAGAAGATATAATTATTAATTACCTAACAATCAATACTTTAATTTAAAAACTAAAATTTATCACTTATACAGTATAAAATTTTGCCCTATACATTTATTAATATTGCAAGTCTTTTTTTAAAATTTCAAATTTTCGTTTTTATCCCATAAACCCCAATAAGCTCCTACGTCACCTTCTGCTCCTACCTTCCAAGATTCATCAAATGAAGAGAAATAAAACACTTCTATATCATCTTTTGCATACCATGCTTGAGTATTTATAAAATATTTCATGGTGTTTTCTGCATTAGAATGTGCGCCACCTAAACTACTACCTTGACTTGGCCAACCAGTTTCTGTAATAATCACTTTTTTACCATTTGCAGCATGTGAAGCTTGGCTAAACATTTGCTGCATATGAGCCAATGAATGCTCTATGCTACAGCCTTCCCAATAAGGATAACAATTCGCTAAAATAACATCACAAGAATTTGTGATTGCAGGTCTATGAGAAAACTCATAATAAGCATCTACGTAACCAATAGGTATATCTAAATCTTTTAGAGCATCTTTAACTCTCCAGATATAATCTATTAATTGTTGTTCTGTTAAATCTTTACGATACATCACCTCATTACCAACTGCTGCTATATCTACACAACCTTCTTTTGCAAGTTGAATTAGTCCTGCAATCTCTTCTTCATTTTTTTCCATATCATCACCAAGCCAAGCTCCTACAAGATTTTTCATACCATGTTTTTTAGCGATTCGTGGTATATTTTCATTACCTTCTATACAAGAAAAAGAACGAATCCATTTTGTATAAGGTTTTAATATTTTTACCCTTCTTTCTACCTGTTCTTCTGTAATTGTATCTCCTGGTTCTTGACCATCTTCATACATACTAAAACAAATACCATGCATACCTGCATCTAATGTTTCTCTACAAAGTTTTTTTAAGTCTTTTTCTGATGTATAATCACTAAAGTCGACACCTGTATGCTCACTTATTTGTAAGTTTTCTATTAAAAATTTACGTTCTTCTCTGTAAGACATTTCTTTTCTTTTTAAATTATAATTCTCCTCTACGTTCTACTAATTTTTCTTTTATTTCTTTGGCCCTAATTTCTGACAAGCTATATTTCCACATTACCCAAACTGCTAATGCTGCAGTAAATGATGGTACTAAAATATCTGCTATTCTTAAATTTGTCATTGTTTCTATAGATTGTTCTGTAGCATTTGGATCAAAACCAACAATACTTAAAATAACCCCTCCTAAAACCAAAGCTATAGATTGACCAATTTTAACCATTAACCAATAAACGGCTCCAAAAGTACCTTCTTTTCTAGGCATACCGTTTTCTAATTCATCTAAGTCACAAACATCAGCTGTCATAGACATCATTAATGTAAATAAACCTCCCATACCAAATGCAAATAAAGGAATAGGTAAAAATATAAGCCAAGGAACTTCACTACTTGGGTCTATACTAAACCAAGACATACCCATATTATCTAAAGCAGGATTAATAAATTCGAAAAGAGAACTAACTCCAGAGTTTAAAGTTTTTCCTAAGCCTGTTTGATTAAATTGACTATTTAATTCTTTATCAAATCCCCACCATTTAAGAAGGTATCCTATTATAGATAATATTGATGAAATTATAAAAGCTTTTCTTTTACCCCATTTATTTGCCATTCTAGAAATAATTGGTATTACTATAAAGGCTGTAATTATTGCGTTTATGGTATTAAACCAAGCAGGCCAAGTACCAGCTAATTCGTAACTACCATTATACATGTAAAATACGATTATAAATACACCAAAAGCTGCTACTAATTGGAAACCATTAAAAACTAAAAAAGTAGCTCCACAAAGCTTCATAAATGGCTTATTTTTAGAAACTTGCTTAATACCATCTAATAAATCTTTCATGTTTGTTGCTAATGACTTTAAAGAAATTTCTTTTCTGTTTTCCATATTAGCAGAATCAATACCTTTACAAAATAAAGCAGGTAAAATTCCGAAAACAACACATAAAGCACCAACTATAAGTGCCATAGTTCTTACACCTTCTGTTTGTGTATTAAATGTATTTGTATCTGGTATAATTACATAAAGCCATGGAACTATCATCCATGCTATTTGCCCCATTGTATTAGAAAAAGCCATAATACGAGTACGTTCGTTATAATCAGATGTCATTTCATAACCTAAACCTACTAAAGGTGTAGCAAACATGGTATTACCAATTAAAAACAACAACTGAATAATCATAACATGCCAAATGATATATGATTGAGATGCATTATCATCTATTTGCCACATTAAAAAGAATAAAATACCACTAATAATAGCACCTATAAATATATATGGTCTTCTTCTACCCCATTTAGATGTTGTATTATCTGAAATGAAACCCATAATAGGATCTGTAATAGAATCAAAAATTCTTGGTAAACCACCTAAAAGTCCAGCCCATAAAGGATCTACACCCCAAGCAGTAAGTAAAAAGAATTGAATAAATACACCTAGTGTACCAGGAAGAATATTCAATATAAAATGACCTGCTCCAAAAGCAGCTTTTTGACCCATAGGTACTTTATCTTTCGCTGGTGTTATATGTTTATTCATATTTGTATTAATTTAATTAGTTGTTTAGTAATTTAATTGTTTGAATTGACTGTGGTTTTACATGTATTTCAACATTTTGTCCTTCTAAAGTTAATGCTATGTTTTTACGCATTGTTGTTTCATTAAATAAAACAACAGCAATAGAACCATCCGTATTTTTAGCAGCAGTAATCATCAAATCTTTATCTGAATTTTCTACAGCAATAACTTTTGCTTCTGGTCTAATAAACTTACTGAAATGAGATAATGTATAATACAAAGGTGTAAAGTAAACTTCATCATTTTCTTCATCTACAATAACAGGTGCTATGCACCAATTCTTAAACCAATTTGGACCACCTTGTTTGTTTAACACCATATTCCAATCTATCCAACCATCTACATAATTGTTTAAACAACCAATAATATCTCTTGCATATCTATTAACTGGTGCATATTTTGGATGCATGTGTTTATCTTGTTCAGGTGCCCAGTCCCAACCCCAATCTGTAGCTTCTTTTTTCCAATACCACTCATCATCTTTCCATTTTGGTACTTCTGCATCTATACACGCTTCTGATTGAATTAGATATTTATTAGGCGCTTTATGATGTGCATATTGTAATTCTTTTGGGAAATAATGGAATGTACTTGCATACCAATGTATGGCAGTTCCATCAAAATATTTTGAAGTTTCTTCATTTCTAAATTGCGAGTTTACCCATTTTTTTAAATGCTCTCTGTTTTGATCATATCCTAAGATTTTTATATTTGGATAATCTACTTTTAATTTAGGGCCTAAATGATTTTGTACAAAATTGGTCATTTCATCAGGTGTATAATGCATACTCTCCCAATTATTACCATTTCCTAAAGGTTCATTTTCTACTGTAAACCCCCAAATATCTATACCTTCATTTTTATAAGCAGAAACATATTTAGAAAAGAACAACGCCCAAGTATCATAATATTCTGGTAATAGTTTACCTCCAACCCAATTGTTATTGTCTTTCATCCAAGGTGAAGCTGTCCAAGGAGATGATAAAATTTTAAACCCATCTTTAGACACTTTCATTGCATCTTTAATCATAGGAATAATATCATCTTTATCTTCTTCAATAGAAAAATGTTCTAAAGTTTTATCGCCTTCTACAGGTGCATAAGAATATTGACTAAGTGAAAAATCACAAGAATTCATATGGGTTCTAGTTAAAGAATATTTTGCACCTGATTCACCAAAATAAGCTTCGATAATTTTAGCTCTATTTGCTGTACTTAGTTTGTTTAATAAATAAGCTGTAGACTCTGTAAATGACCCTCCAAACCCTGTGATAGTTTGTCTTTCTTCAGTTGGTTTTAAAACTACTTTAGATAATAGGTCACTATTAACTTCTACAGAATAATCTTCTAATTTGGTTAATTTATTTCCGCTTTTAGAGGTTTCATAAACTTCTACAACTAACTTTTCTTCTTGAATGTCGCAGCTTAAAATCATAAATGAAATAAATGAATAAAATATGTATTTAAAAATTTTCATACTTATTTTGGATAATTCGTATTTGGCACTAATACAGTTTTTAATAGAGCTTCTTTATCTCCATTAAAAGTCTTTTTAATTGGATTACCATCTCTGGTTAATCCTTTAAAAGTTCCATTATCAACCAAATCCCAAATAGGGTATTTTGCTTCGCCTTTTAAAGTAAATAGTCCAAAATGATTTTCTGATCCATTTGGGTTACCTGCATCTTTCCATTGTTCATCAAATGCTTCAAAATAAAAACAAGAAATACCAGCTTCATTAGTCCATTCTCTCATGTGCTTGTAATACAAGCCTTGTTTATATTCATCAGTAGCTCTAGAACCATCTTTTCCATAAAAACCATCTGAGCTTGATGCCCAACCAGTTTCTCCAATATGAATAGTTTTTGTTAAATCTATGCTATGTACATAATCCACAACTTTTTGATACAATTGCTTAGCTTCATTTTTAGCACGCAACATTGCTTTATCAACCTTTTCTATATCAGATAAATTTTGTTCATTTTCTGGAACAGCCCAAAAAGCAGACATATAATGTGTATAATGATAAGGATAAGTATGCATAGAAACATAATCTACAGCTTTAATCAACTCAACTAAGTCATGAACTCTATATACTTCATCACCACCACCCCAAGAAGAGAAATCGTCTGAACTTGTAATCCATAAATCTTTAGATAGTTTTCCTTCTTTTTTAAGATTTTGTAAATGATTAACCCACTTTAATATAACATTTGGTTGTACATAATAACTTGTAGCCCATTTTACCATTGCTTCATTACCTACTGCAATTACTTTAACAATATCTGGATATTTATTAGCTAAAGCTACAGCTCTTTTTATTTCGCCTTCGTTAGCAGGGCTTTCTATATCATGATTTGGAGCTTTATCTGTCCAAGCATTTAAGCAATCTATCCAAGCACCTAACATTACATACATCTCAAAATTAGAATCTTCTTGTTTTAATTGATGAATGGCTTCTAATAGATTAGCTGCATGAGGTAATTTTGGTTGTACATTATACGTTCTTAAAATTCTTATGCCCATTGTATGCACAATCTTTAAGTCTTCTTTAAGCTGAGCTATTGACGGTTGACCATCTTCTCTACTTTTCTCTCTATAACCACCATAAGATATTGCTAAATACTTAGGGTTTCCTAAAATATCTGCTGCTGTAAGTTCTTTTTTACTCTTCAAAACGTCCTCTTCTTTTTGTTCTTTTTTAACACAGGATATCATAGAAAATAAGAAAGCTAAAATTAGAAATGTGTTTAATCTGTTTTTCATTTTATATCTTTATTTTTATGATAAAATCTGTAAACTTTAATTTACTTTAAAGCTGATTTTAATTGTAAATATTGTAATCCATAACCTAATTTAAATAGGGGTTCTATACTATTATCCCAAAAATTAGGACCATATTTTCCTTTATAATCTTCTACATATTTTGGCCAAGAATGTGGTAATTTTCCTTTAAAATTATAATCACCAAATAACACTTCTGCAACTCCATCTCCTTCAGAACCAGGCAACCAAGCAGCTATAAAAGCATCAGATTTATCAATATCATCTGTTACTACTAATGGTCTACCAGAAATTAAAACCACCACAGTTTTAACTCCTTTATCTGCATAGGTATTGATGTACTTTTTATGTTTTTCTGTTAATGT
>Ga0228634_1000767_pt1 | contig 21301 bp, 19 predicted proteins | sample 42DmetaG_FD_190063 | JGI IMG/M metagenome (GOLD analysis project Ga0228634, IMG submission 190063) | Seawater microbial communities from Monterey Bay, California, United States - 42D | ecosystem: Environmental > Aquatic > Marine > Coastal | place: USA: California | collected 2016-09-27 | reverse complement strand
AAATCGGACACTCCTGTTAAAGCTATTTTTCGAAATGCTTCAACATTAGAAACTGTTAAACGTGTTTTTCAATATTACGATAAAGAAAATGGTTTGACAAGTTTCAATTCCGTTCGGTGGGTAAAATGTGATGTACTAGATGTTGTGACGCTTTCCGAAGAAATGGAAGGGTGTTCGCATGTTTATCATTGTGCTGCTATTGTTTCTTTCCATAGAAGAGATTTCAATAAAATTATGAAGGTAAACCGAGAAGGTACAGCTAACGTTGTAAATTGTGCCTTGGATTTAGGAATTGAAAAATTATGTTACGTAAGTTCTACTGCTGCTATTGGAAACGGAAGCAACGATCCAATTGTAACCGAAGAAACCAAATGGAAACAATCCCCAACAACTTCTGGTTATTCTATTGCGAAATATTCTGCTGAAAAAGAAGTTTGGAGAGGAATTGAAGAAGGTTTAAACGCAGTAATTGTGAATCCTTGTGTAATTATTGGCGCTGGAGACTGGAACGAAAGTTCGATGACCATGTTTAAGACCGTTCAAAATGGTTTGAAATTTTATACCGAAGGAGAAAATGCCTTTGTTGATGCAAGGGACATTGCTGAAATCATGCAAAAATTAATGTCCAGCGATATTAAAAACGAACGCTTTCTATGTATCGGAGAAAATGCTGCTTTTAAAACATTATTCGATAAAATTGCCGTTCGACTAAATAAAAAACCACCTACAATTCTCGTTAAACCTTGGTTAATGGGAATCACTTGGCGTTTAATGGCCTTGATTTCCTTACTCCCTAAAATCAAATCTCCTATTACGCAAGAAACCGCTCGAAGTGCTTTTGGAAAAACGGTTTATACCAATGAAAAAGTAAAGGCTGCTTTAGGCTTTGAATTTAGAGGATTGGATGAAATGGTGGAAAATGCGGTGAGTGGGAAATGTTAATTTTATTGGTTAATCAAATTGACACCGTTCTATTACTACTTCTCTTGTTTATGCTTTATTAATTCTTGTAACTCCTCTCTATCAATCCCACAACGCTTGATGGCTTCATAGAATAAAGGGTCATATTTATGATTTAATTGGTGGCAATCTATTTTGAAAAACTTAGTTGTATTTTAAACCTCTCTCTCCATCAAGTAGGCAGCTAATTCTAATAATGGTCTCTTACTATCTTCTGAAATAGATATTTGATTGATGGCTAATTTAGCTTTGTTATAATGGTCGTTCATTATTCCTTTACAAATTTGACGAATACTAAGTTCATCAAACAACTCTCTTACCGATTTTACTTTTAAAACGAGGTCTTTTTCTGCCAATAAGGTGTTTAATTGTACTGTTTGAGTTTCGTTTGCAATTTCAAATGCTTTTAAAAGCAACAATGTTTTCTTATTAGAAATAACATCTCCTCCAATTTGTTTTCCGAATTTTTCTGGATCTGCATATAAGTCGAGTATATCGTCTTGAATTTGAAATGCTATACCAATCTGCTGTCCGAATTCATAAATTAACTTAGCATCTTTTTTCGAAGCACCAGCAACGATTGCACCAGTCTCTAAAGCACAACCTAAAAGTACAGATGTTTTTAATCGAATCATTTCTATGTATTCATCAATCGAAACATTATCCCTGCTTTCGAAGTCCATATCCATTTGCTGCCCTTCGCATACTTCAATTGCGGTTCTATTGAAAATATCTAAAATTGCAGGTAATGATTGGGAATCGTTTTTAGCAATTAATTGGTAAGCTTTTACTAATAATACATCCCCTGAAAGTATCGCAATGTTGTTGTTCCACTTTTCATGAACAGTTTCTTGCCCTCTTCTCAAAGGAGCGTCGTCCATAATGTCATCGTGAATCAATGAAAAATTATGAAATACTTCAATAGCCAAAGCAGAATTTAACGCTTTATCTTTATCTACTCCAAAAGCTTCTGCTCCTAATAATGTGAGTATTGGACGCATTCGCTTGCCTCCAATCTTCAGAAAGTACCTTAAAGGGTCGTATAAATTAGAAGGCGTAGATGGAAAATCAATTCGTTCTAATTCTCTTTCAATTAAAGCAGTATATTTTTCAAGTTCTAACATGAATTACTTCACTAAATTTAATAGGTAAGATCCGTATCCACTTTTTACCAATGGAGTAGCAATTTCAATTAATTTTTCTTTTGAAATAAATCCATTTCTAAAAGCGATTTCTTCGATACATCCAATTTTTAACCCTTGTCTCTCTTCTATAACTTGTACAAACTGTCCGGCTTGCATTAAAGAAGCGTGCGTACCAGTATCTAACCAAGCTGTACCTCTATTAAGCACAGCAACTTGTAATTTGTTTTGTCTTAAATATTCAGCGTTTACATCCGTTATTTCGTACTCGCCTCTTGCGGATGGCTTTATGTTTTTAGCAATCTCGACTACACTATTATCGTAGAAATATAATCCAGGAACAGCATAATTTGATTTTGGATGTTCTGGTTTTTCTTCAATAGAAATAGCTTTCATTTCTTCATCAAACTCAACCACACCATAACGTTCTGGATCGCTAACATGATAAGCATAAACGACTCCGCCTTCAGCATTAACATTTGCTTTCAGTAAGTTCCCCATTCCAACACCGTAAAAAATATTATCTCCAAGAATTAAAGCAACTTTTTCTTTACCTATAAATTCTTCACCTATAACAAAAGCTTGTGCCAAACCATTCGGTTCTTCTTGAACGGCATAAGTAAACTCACAACCAATCCTGCTTCCATCTCCTAATAATTTCTCAAAATGTGGTAAATCATGAGGGGTAGAAATGATTAATATTTCACGAATACCTGCATTCATCAAAACAGAAAGCGGATAATAAATCATTGGTTTATCGTACACTGGCATTAACTGTTTACTTATCGCTAATGTTAAAGGGTGTAAACGTGTACCCGATCCTCCTGCTAATATTATACCTTTCATGTTATGATAATTTTGATTCTATTTCATTAACTTTTTCTTCAGAAACAGCTAATTCTTCTAATTCAATATCTGATTCTTCATCAAATATTTCGAAATAAGGTTCCTCGAATGATTTCGTATTTAAACGTTTGTCTAATGCAAATAATAAAGATGGTAAAACCATCAAATTAGTTACCATAGCCACAATTAAGGTAATAGAAACCAATAAACCTAGTGCTTGTGTTCCTCCAAATTGAGAAAATGTAAAGGTAGAGAATCCACAAAATAATACAATTGACGTATAAAACATTCCAAGTCCAGACTCTCTAATTGCTAAAGTAATACTCTCTTTAAGTGTATATTTTCGAGTCTTTAATTCTTGTCTATATTTTGCTAAATAGTGAATTGTATCATCAATAGAAATACCTAATGAAATACTAAACACAAGTAGCGTAGAAGGTTTCAAAGGGATATTAAACCAACCCATAATACCGGCAGTAATAATCAATGGTATCAAATTTGGAATCATAGATATGACTACCATGATAAATGACCTAAATAATATTGCCATTAAAATGGAAATCATAATAATTGCAAAGATTAAACTTGAGATCAAATTATTGACTAAGTATTGTGTTCCTTCAGATACTACAATTGAAGTTCCAGTAAGCGTAACGTCAAAATATTCTTTATCGATAGCAGTCCTCAATTGTTTGTCAAATCCAGGTTTAGCATAAAATGTTTTTATATGCTCAAAATCAGAATCTAATTTAAACCTTAAATCTTCATCCTTTCCTGCGATCACATCTACTAAACTATTTCTTACCGCACCAAAATTATCAATAATCGAATCAATATATTCTTTCTTCCCTTTGTTCAAGGAACGATAATAAGCTTCAATTTGAGCTTTATCTGGATTTAATATGCTATCAATTTTACCTTCTATCATTTCTGCTCTTTCAGCAACATCATACGAACCAATATCTTGTAACTGTGTACGAACCCTCAATGTAGTTTTTGCAGTATCCACTAATTCTTTTATCGTGAAAGCACCATTCGTATTCGTCATGTCAAATTTATCGAAGTACTTTTTCAATTGTGCTTTTTCAAACCTAGATAAAGAGGATTTATAGAAGTTTGTATCATTTCCATGATAAGCCATATTGATGACTTTAATGAAATCATTCACGGATAAACTCTTAGAAAATGCGGTATCTTTTTTAAACACTTCCTGAATATCGTCTAGTTTAGAAATAGTAGAACTTTTAAAAAGTCTTCCTTTTTCTTTATAATCAATCATGATTTCAAACGGAATAGCTCCTCCAAAATTCTTTTCTAAAAAGCCAATATCTTTTAGAATTTGATCTTCTTTTGGTAAATCACTTGTAATATTTCCAGTAGCTTCAATTTTTGATAATCCAAATATTCCTAAAACGACCAAAATTAAAGCAGTCATATAAACATACTTCCTTTTGTTCGTCGTTATAAATACAATTTTTTCAATTAAATTAACCGCTAATTTTGAATCTAAATGTTTCAGGTGTCTTTCTTTTGGTGGCTTAGACCAAGTTACTATAATTGGTAAGATAGTAATAGATAATAGAAATATCACCAAAATATTCAACGAAGCAATCACCCCAAACTCGGTCAATTTTTCAGAACTGGTAAAGATAAAGGTAGAAAAACCTAAAGCTGTTGTAAAGTTAGTAAGAAGCGTTGCTGTACCAATTTTTGTAATTACCCTTACAATTGCTTTTATCTTATCCCCATGATTCTTTACTTCTTGGTGGTATTTATTCATTAAGAAAATACAATTTGGAATCCCAATAACAATCATTAATGGCGGTATTAAAGCCATCATGATAGAAATATTAAAACCAAAAAGTGCAATTGAACCCATCGACCATATTACCGCTGTAAAAACGACAATATTACAAATCATCACTACCCTAAATGAGCGAAAGAACAAATACAATAAGATAGAAGTAGCAAGAATTGCAGCAGCTATAAAGATGTACATCTCATTTATTACCCTCTTCCCAATTACTACCCTTAGGTGGGGAAGTCCAGCAAAATGAACATGACCAAATTGATTTTCGTAAGTACTTGCTAATTTTTCAATGTCTAATACTACTGTTGCTTTTTTTGAGTTTTGAAGATAAGACTCGTCTATACTCACAATCATGATAGAAACGTTTGTCTCTGGATTGTAAAGTACATTTCTATAGATTGGATTCTGATAAATCTCTCTTTTTATCGAGTCAATAGATTTTTCTTGAAATTTAACATCCGAAAAAACACGATTGACTTCAAACTTATTCTCAGTAATATTATTCTTGATTGTAAAAAGAGTAGCTTCTGAAATAACCGACTCTACCCCATCAACTTTTAAAATCGAATCGCCAAGTTCTTTCCAACTTAAAAATACATCTTCGGTATAAAGAGAGTCTGTTTGAATTGCAATAACCAGTGCTCCACCATCTTCACCAAACATTTCTTTAAAATGAAGGTAATTCGATTGTGCCTCAGAATTCTGAGGTAAAGTATTACCGTACTTATTATCAATTTTTAAAGAGGTAACAGCATAATAACCAAAAAAAACGGTTAGAATCGCAATAATCGATAATATAAATAAACGATTTTTTAATATTAAACTTGCAATCTTATGCCACATATAATTGATGATTCAATTTCAATTCGAAAAATATAAAGCAACAAAGTTAATGAAATAAGATTACAATAATGTGTTTATTTATGTTAATTTGATTGGTTCAAAATCAATTATTAATCCATAAAATTGGATTTATACACTGTACATTATTTTCAATTACTTGATGGATTTCAAAATGAGCTATTGAAAATTGACTATTAGTTGATACAATCAATGAACCTATCGCTTGTTTTGTATCTACTTTCATTCCAGCACTCACATAGGTGTTTTGTAAATTAGTATATACTGTTCTGTAATTTCCATGTTTGATAATTACAACTTTTCCTGCTCCTGGAATGTTAAGAATACTTGTTACTTCCCCTTCAAAAACAGCTCTTACTTGTGCACTTCTAGGAGCAGTAATATCAATCCCACTATTATTTGTAAAAACATTTTCTAAAGTTGGATGGGCATTTTTCCCAAAACTCTCTGTAATTGTTCCTTTTTCAACAGGCCATGGTAACTTTCCTCTATTTGCTTGAAAATTTTTATCTAAAGCAATGTTTTCATTAACATCTTTGAAAATAATGGACTCCATCGATGGACTTTCAGGAGAATCTGACCCTGAATTATCTTTAGATTTTTCAGCCAATGCTGCTAATCTTTCTTTTTCTTTTTTCTTTGCTGCTTCCTTCGCTTTCTTTCGTTTTAACGCTTCTTCTTCAGCTTTTTTGTTTGCTTGCTCTATTTCTTTTCGAATGGCTTTATTTATCCTGTCTTTTAAATCCTCTTTTTTTAATTCATCTTCTTGGAGTTCAACAATTAACTCTGCTTCTTTGTTTTTAAATTTTTGATAAACTTCCTGCTGCTTACTCTTATCTTGAAGTATGGATTCTTTTTCTTTCTTTTTTTCTAATAATACAGCTAATTTTCTCTGCTTTTCTTCTTCTATAAAGGCTATTTCATTTTTGAGTAACTCTTCATTTTGTTGAATGATAAATACTTGTTGTTCTTGTAATGCTGCTAGTTTTTCGATGTATTTCTTTCTCTTTTTGGCTTCATAAAAAGATTCTGAAGAAATAATCTGCATCATTTCACCATATTTATTTCGGTGTTTATAGGCATAAAGAAGCATCTTTTTATACTGCTCTTTCATCTCCTCTAATTTCAACCTTAGCTCAACAATATCTTTTTGTTTTTTGGATACTTCCTTATCTGCCGCTCTGATTTGTGAATCAAAATTTGCTACTAATTCTTCCCTGAATTTAATCTGACTTTCAATAAGTTTTAGTTCACTTAAAGATGCTTCGGTGTTATTCTTTGTTTTATTAAGCAGGGATTTAGTATCCGATATTTTTGCTTCTAAACGTTCTTGTTCTTTTTTTAATTTTGAACTAGAAGATTGAGCTTTCACCAGTGTAAAAGCAAAACAAAAAAAAGAAAATAAAATTATCCGACTATTGACATTGCTCATAATCTGATGGAATAACTAATATTAATGGTTGTGGCTCGTTAACTTCTGCCTTATAATAATCTAAAGCAATTTTAATGTTATTTCTTGGAGTAATAACATTGATATTAACTTCTTTAGGTAAAAGGTATTCTCCTACTAGTTCTCTAGATTTATATTCTATAAAAATCTCTGTAGAATCAGACGGACTAGAAATATACATCCCCGAAAGCGAAGTAATATCTTTATCTATAAAGTATTTAATAAATAAATCTTCTTTGTCTTTCTTCTCTCCTCGTTTCATTTTATTCTTTCTATGCGAAGAGATTACATAATAATTTGGTTGATGTATCTGAAAATATTTTTGTTCTGTATCAAAATCTAATGGTAGACCTAAGAATACTTCTTCTAAGTTTGGATAAACAAAATCAACTCCAAATGATTCTTTGATATAACTTAAGTCTTGTTGAATAAAACATTTTGCTCGCTTGTTTACAATTGTTAGTGAATCGGTAGATATAATTGCATTAGCAACCGGAAATTTAGCATAAGTAAATAGTAAATTAATAGCGCTATCTTTTACCATTCTAAGAGATGTCTTAAACCTTAAATTCTGATTTGTATCTGAATATTCTGTCCCTATTTTAGAGTAAAGGAACGATGGTTTTTTATCAGATATACTGTCTAAGAAAAAAACCAAGTCATTTGTTTTTTTTCTTTCTAATTTAACGCCTTCATCAATAATTTCTCGAGAAGAAGCACATCCCTCAAGAAGAAAAATCAAAGAAATTATTCCAATAAAAATTTTAATATTTTGGATCATTATACTGTTTCTTTTTGATTTTATCTTCTAATGTTTTATTCTTTGACCCCATTTCCAAGGCTCTTTCCCAATGTTTTAAAGCTTGTTCTAATTCTCCAACCTTAAAGTTCACATCCCCTAAATGTTCAACAATAATGGCATCTTTTGAATTTAATTCGTAAGCACTTTCAAAATATGTTTTTGCTTGATCGTATTCTCCTTTTTGAAATAAAATCCAACCATAAGTATCTAAGAAATGAGGTTGGTTTGGAGATATTTCATTTGCTTTTGATATTAATTCTTCTGCTCTATTTAAGTCTATTTTTGCCATACCCAATCGGTAAGCAAAATTATTCAAGTTTAACGTACTATTTTGATTAAAGTTTAAAGCTGTTTCATAATTAGACTTCCCTTCAATGTACCTTTCTAAACCAAAGTAAGCTTCTCCTAATTGACCATAAAACTCTGACTGCATGGAACGGTCGTCAATGATTAAGTCTTTCCCTATTTCTAATACATCAACCGCTAATTGGTGTTTTTTCAATTGATTAGCTGAAATACCATTCAACAAATATACCGTTGGTTGTGTTGGATATAATTCAAGGCATTTTTTACTGTCTTCAAACAAAGTTTTATAATCTCTTTGTTGGTATTCCATTATTAGTACCTGACTCCATATTGGATACCTAGATTGATCGTATTCCAAAGCTTTTTTATAAGCCTGTAATGCTATACTATCTTTTCCTATTTGCAAATAAAAATCTCCTTGTATAGAATGTGATTTAGCGTCTTCTGGATATAAAAGAACGAGAATCTCGGCTAACTCTAACATATCATTAGAAATTGGAACCTTAGATTCTTGAATGTCAATTAACATCTTCATTTTAGTATCGATGTCTGTATCTACACATTTGAATCCTGCTTTCAACTCAGAAAAATAAGCTTCTTTTTTTCCTAATTGTCTATAAATATCCGCCAAACCTATATGCGCTCTTCCGTTATCTGGATCTTTTTGCACTAAGATTTCTAACATTTGAATTGCCTTTTCATTTTGTTTGGACTGAAAAAAATAATCTACTAAAGTTCCTATTAGAACCGTCTCTTCAGGAAAAATAGAAATCGCCTCTTTCATTAAGTCTAAACCTTTATTCGGCTTATTCATTGCTAAATAAAGCTTAAACTTTTGAATTGCTAATTCAGGATGCTTACCAATTTGTGCTTCTGTTTTATCTAATGTTTCAATTGCCTTTTTATACTTTCCGGCTTTCATGAAAGATTCGGCTAAACCGTATAACCATTCCACATTAGACGGTTCACGTTTTACTAATTCTTCAAAACCAGAAATCGCTTTATCGTATTTGCTATTTTCAAAATTAAGGTAAGTAGATTCTTGTAGGTACCAAATGTTTTCAGGAGATAACGAAACCGCTTTTTCAATGGCTAAAATTGCTTGTTGAACGTTTCCTTTTTGATTGTAAAGTCTTGATAATGCATAATAAGTTGCATCGTCTGCTTTAGAAAGCTTTAAACATTTGTTGAAAGATAAAATAGCATTGTCTACTTCTCCTTTTTGTTTAAAACGTAATCCTTCATGAAATTGATCAATATAGGCATAGTTTACCTTTGCAGATTTTTCTCCAAAAGCATTTGTTTTGTTTTTACTTACACCACAAGAGGTTATCAGTAAAACCAATAAAAACAATCCTATCGTTTGTTTTTTATTCATTAAAAGATTTGATACTAAGCTATAATTGAATAATCACTTAAACTTAAATCCCTTGCTAAACCTTTATATTTTGCATTTGATCCCAACATGGAATCTTTCAAGTTTGCATCCATGATAATCGCATTTACTTGTAGGATACTATTCTTAATAATAGAATTTGTAACCATTGAACCTTTTCCTAAAGAAACATGAGGTCCTACAATTGAATTTTCTAGAATCACATCTTTTCCAATATAACATGGAGGTATAACAATCGAATTAATCAACTTAGAATCCGGATGCACCATATTGTCACCTTTATCTTTATCAAATTCTAAAACCCTTTGATTGGTATGAACAGTAACGACTTTATTACCACAGTCTAACCACTCGTTCACTTTTCCAGGTTGGAATTTTTTACCCGCTTCTGTTAACCTTCTTAATGCGTCAGGTAATTGATATTCACCACTTTTAATAATATTATTATCAATTAAATATTGACATTCATTTTTAAGAGCTGCTCCATCCTTAAAGTAATAAATTCCAATCATTGCCAGATCTGAAACAAAAGTTTCAGGCTTTTCTACAAAGTCAACAATATTTCCTGCATCGTCTAATTGTACCACTCCAAAAGCGCTTGGGTTTTCTATTTGTTTCACATAAAGCGTCCCGTCAGTATTTGGATCTATTTTAAAGTCTGCTTTAAATAAGGTATCCGCAAATGCAACCACTACTGGTCCGTCAAGTGCTTCTTTAGCACACAAAACTGCATGAGCAGTACCTAAAGCTTCTTCTTGATGAAAAATAGAACCTTTCGCTCCTAATTTCTCAGCAACTTTTAATAATTCTTTCTCTACCTCATCCCCAAAATCACCAATAACAAAAGCTATCTCCTCAATATCTTCACTACACATACTTGCTATGTCCTCTACCAAACGGTGGACAATTGGTTTACCTCCTACTGGAATTAATGGTTTAGGAACTGTTAATGTGTGAGGTCTTAAACGACTTCCTCTTCCTGCCATTGGTACAATTATCTTCATCTTATTCTTTTTAATGTTTTTATTTAACTCCAGTGCTCCCAAAACCACCTTCACCTCTTTCTGTCTCTGTTAATGTTTCTACATTAATCCATGCTGCTTGTTCTACTTGTGCGAAAACTACCTGAGCAATTCTTTCTCCGTCTTCAATCGTAAAATCTTCTTGTGAAAGATTAATTAAAATCACACCAACTTCACCTCTATAATCAGCATCAATTGTACCAGGAGCATTTAAAACAGTTATTCCTTTTTTCAACGCCAAACCACTTCTCGGGCGAACTTGCGCTTCATATCCTTCAGGAATTTCAAAAAACAATCCTGTTTTCACCAATACTCTTTCCAAAGGTTTTAAAACGATTGGTTTTTCAACATTTGCTCTAATATCTAAACCAGCTGAAGCTTTCGTTTCATAGGCTGGCAAAGCATGTTTTGATTTATTGATAACTTTAACATCCATTTTTACTCAATTTTATGAATCTTACAAAGTTAATAAAAAAATATGGGCTGAAACTTAAGTTTTAAAAAGGTATCAACGATGAAAGGTGGGTAACGATTGATTTTAGAATTAAGTTTAAATCATTCTCCAATTGAGGGGAGGTTAAGAGAGATAAATGTGCTTATACATAAACTAAATTTTAATTAGTATAAAAAAAGTAACTTCCTCAGTCCTACTCAAGGAGGAGTAAACGCAACAATTAATTTAAATTTTCACCAATTACCCCCTTCCCAACTTCGGTTTTTCAATCTTCCAAATCATTGCTAAATACACCACAACAATCGAATTATGAACTAAGAACTGGGAAACAGAACTTTCTTCTAAATTCAAGAAAACCGTTACAAAATAAAGAGCGATAGCTACTCCTAAATACAAAAAAAACTTTTTAACATTGTAAGGGATAGGATAATATTTCTGACCTAGTACGTAAGATAAAACCATCTGAATTGCATAAACAACCATCGTTGCCCAAGCACTAGCCATGTAACCATAAGTAGGTATGAAAATTACATTGATTAAAACCGTAATTAACGCTCCTATAATGGCAATGTATGCTCCGAAACGTGTTTGATTACTCAATTTATACCAAATACTCTGATTGAAATAAACACCTAAAAAAACATTTGCCAACAATAAAATTGGGACTACTTTCAAGCCTATCCAATACGCCTCGTTTGGAATGAAAAATAACTTGATGAAATCAACGTTTAAGGAAACCACTAAAAAAACAAGACAAACAACCGCAACAAAGTAATTCATCACTTTTGTGTAAACCTGATTCTTGTCCTCGTTTTTCATTTGAGAGAAAAAGAAAGGTTCTGCAGCAAATCGATAGGCTTGAATTAGAATCGTAACCAGCATCGCTAATTTATAACAAGCACTGTAAATTCCGACTTCTGCTTTTGCTGCAATTAAAGAGGCATCTGAACCGTCGTATAATAAATGGACCAGAAGAATTCTATCAATTGTCTCGTTGACGATACCTGCTAATCCTCCAATCATTAATGGCAATGCATAAATCACCATTTCTTTTGCTAGTCGGGAATCAAACTTAAACTTAATGTGCAGAAAGTCCTTGTATAAAAAAATTGGCTTTACGAGCGATGCGAATAAATTTGCTGCAAAAATGAAAATCACCCCCATTCCTGGATCAGAATCGTCGAAAAAGAAGAGCATTAAAATCAAATTCAATGCGATATTCACAAATATTGACATGGACTGAATCCCAGCAAACTTAAGAGCCTTTTCTTCTGACCTTAATTTGGCTAAAGGAAGTGCTGATATTGCGTCGATACAAATCACAGCACCTAACAAAATAATGTATTCATAATGCCCAGAATACAATAAAGCATCAGCAATCGGTCGACTAAAAAGTAAGATTAATAGAAAAAAAACGGTGTTGATAGATAGCACCGTTAAAAAGCTATTGTTAAAAACCTGCTTTCTATCTTCTTCCTTATTTTGCAAAAACCTAAAAAAGGCAGTCTCCATTCCAAACGTTAGAAAAACCACCAAAAAAGCCACCCATGCATACAATTCTGAAACTACACCGTAATCGGAAGTTTGTTTGAATTTTGAAATATATAATGGAACCATTAAAAAATTTAACAGCCTTCCAACAATACTTGGAAGACCGTAAATGGCCGTTTGACCTAATAACTTTTTAATGGGATTCGACATTAATTTCTAAAGTTAGCTTTGCGTTTTTCAACAAATGCAGTAGTTCCTTCTACGAAATCTTTTGTTCCGAAACATTTTCCAAACTCTTCAATTTCAGTAGCGAAACCATCTACTCCATCCACTAACGAAGCATTTACAGATCTTATTGCAGAAGCAATAGCTGTAGCAGAATTTTTTAAGATTTTAGAAGCAATACCTTCAGCAGTTTCTAGTAATTCAGCTTGTTCTACAACGTGGTTTACCAATCCCCATTTCAATGCTTCTTCCGCTGAAATCATTCCTGCTGTAAAAACCATTTCATTTGCTTTTCCTTTTCCAACTAATTGCGTTAAACGTTGCGTTCCTCCATATCCTGGAATTACTCCTAAAGAAACTTCTGGTAAACCCATTTTTGCATTTGTTGAAGCGATACGAATATGAGAAGCCATTGCTAATTCTAGTCCACCACCCAAAGCAAAACCATTGATTGCAGTAATCACTGGTGTTCCTAAATTTTCGATAACATCAAATAAAATGGTTTGACCGTTTCTAGCTAGCTCAGCACCTTGCTCTACGTTAAAATCTGCAAATTCTTTTATATCTGCACCAGCAACAAACGATTTCTCACCTGAACCAGTTAAAATAATCACTCCAGTATTTGCATCTTTATCAGCTGCCTGAACAGCCTGACTCAATTCTTCAATTGTTTCTTTGTTTAATGCATTTAATTGCTTTGGTCTGTTAATCGTTATGATTTGAGTTTGACCTTTTTGTTCTGTTAAAATGTTGTTGTACATATTTTTTTTGACTTTAGACTATAAGACAATAGACTGTTTCACTCAAAGACTAAACAATAGTTAAATCTTGAAATATTGGGTCTTTCCTCTTACTTTTCATTTTTTTATAAATATATTTTAATTCCATTCTTTTTAGACTCAAGACTATAAGACAATAGATAGTTTCACTCAAAGACTAAACAATAATTAAGTCTTAAAATCTTGAATCTTTATGTCTTGGATCTAAACTTCTTATAAATTTTAATTCCAATCATTAATCCTATTGCAACTCCGAAAAATCCGAGTGTTCCTTTAATCCAATCTAAATTATTTTGTAATTCGACTAAAAAGACAACTGCTACCAATACCAACGTTGCCAATTCATTCCATAAGCGTAATTGATTTGATTTCCAGCTGAACACTCCTTTTTTCAATTGCTTCATCATGTGCTGACATTTGAAATGATAAAACAAAAGAACAGCAACAAAAGTTAATTTAATGTGAAACCAACCTAAAGAAAGAAATGGTGGATTCAAAAGAATCATCCAAGTTCCAAAAATTACCGTCAATACCATTGCTGGAGTAGTGATGATCCACCACAATTTTTTTTCCATGATTTGGTATTGATCGGAAAGAATCTTTTTAGCTACCTCATCTCTTTCTTGCGCTTCCGTATGGTAAATAAACAAGCGAACAATATAGAAAAGTCCAGCAAACCAACTCACCACAAAAATAATATGTAACGCTTTTACCGTGTTGAAATCCATAAAGCAAATATACAAGAATGTTGAATGTGAAATAATTAATCTTCAATTAATTTTTCGTTTTATTAAATGAAAAAGTACCCCTATACAGAGGTACTTAAATCTTCTTCTGTTATTAGTGTAATTTAATTAAACCATACAACATACAACCACAAGCCATCATCAAAACAGTGTTCACTAAAACATTGAATTTTTTCTCAGGTTTACGAATTCCTATCACATAATATAAAGGAACATACAAGAAAATAAATAATGTAACACTTCCTCGAAACATCATATTTGCTCCTGGCCATGACATTAGTTTAAAAAGAACTCCTAAACAAGCTGCTGACCCAAGTAGTAGTCCAAAACTAAAAACTATTTTCTCCTTTTTGGATTCATCATCTCTAAATTTTAAGATAATCAATAGCGGAAGGAAAATTAGGCTAAATAAAGCTGCACCAATCACATAACAAGCACCAGCACCTGGCCAATGATAGGTCTTAAAAATTGCTCCTAATATAGTTAAACTAACCGATAATAATCCTGTTATTTTCAATGTCTTTTTCATCGCGAAAAAATTTTTAAAAGTTAATAAATCAATAGTTTCCTTTTGTATTTCATCAAAACTATCTTTAAAGAACCTTCTTTTTACATCATCATAGAACAAATAAAAGTCAACACTTTCTTTGTACTCACTCTCAATAATACAGCAAATATGATCTAGAAGACCCTCTTTTAAGTCTTCTAAATCTATTCCATTTGCTTCTATATCAGAAAGTATAAAATCAATTTGATCATCACTGATTTTATACATCCTAAATTGAGGGTTTTAGGTTTAACAAACATTTCATAGTAACAATAAAATCTTGCAATTCATTCACTTTTTCTTGGGCAGTAGCTTGGCCTTGCTCTGTTAAAGTGTAGTACTTTCTCACTCGTTTCCCAACATACTCCTTCACCGTATCCAATTCACCGTTTTGCTCCAATGAATGCAAAGTTGGATAAAGTGCTCCTTCTGTGATCTGAATTTTACCATCAGTTATTTCTTTTACCTTTTGAGTAATTTCATAACCGTACATTCTTCCATTCTGTTCTAATAAATTTAAAACAATGGTTTTTAGTGTTCCTTTTATAAGTTCTGATGAATACATAGGACAAATATACATAAGAATCCTATGTATACAAATTTTTACTATAGTTTTTTCGTAAATTTCAAAAATTAATATTCTGTTAATACATTTTTTATTGTTTTCGTTCATCTTTGTAGGATGAATTTATTCAACAGGGAGTTAAGCTGGTTATCCTTTAATGAAAGGGTATTGCAGGAGGCTATGGACAAACGCGTTCCATTAGTTGAACGTATGCGTTTTCTTGGAATCTATTCAAACAATTTAGATGAATTTTTTCGGGTTAGGGTTGCCAACCTCAGAAGGATTATCATGGTGGGAGAAAAATCTGTTGATGGTTTTAATGGTACTCCTAAAAAATTATACGCTACTATTCGACTAGAAGTAGTAAAACAACAAAAATTATTTGAAAAAGCATACCGTGAAATTTTAAGTGAACTAAAGAATCAAAATATTGAACAATTAGATGAGTCTAATTTAAAAGAGGAGCATTTAAAAGAATTGTACGAATTCTATAATTTAAAATTAAAACACGAAATAGTTCCAATCATACTAGATCCAAAAAGTTCATTTCCAAGATTAAAAGATTATGCGATCTATCTAGCTATTAAAATGGTAAAAGAAGAAAAAGTACAATACGCTTTGATTCAAATACCAAGTGAATTTTCTCGTTTTTATCTTCTTAAAACAGAAGATAAGGAACATTTTGTAATGCTTGACGATATTATTCGTGTACACCTTCCGCTCATTTTCTCCATTTTTGAATTCAATACAATTGAAGCGCATACGTTCAAATTCACCCGAGATGCTGAATTAGACTTAGACGATGATATTGCAGTTTCTTTTATTGAGAAAATTGAAAAAAGTGTAAAAAACAGAAAAAAAGGAGAACCGGTACGTTTTGTTTATGATGAAAACATGCCGAAAGATCTTTTTAAATATTTGGTCAAATCGTTGAACCTAAAAACGGGAATGAACCTTATTCCTGGAGGTAAATACCATAATTTTAAAGACTTTACTTCTTTCCCTAATTTTAATAGAAAAGACTTTCTGTTCGACAAAAAAGAGCCTTCTGCTCATCCCCTTTTAGAAAATCAAAAAAGTTTAATCAAAGTTATTTTTAAACAAGATGTCCTTTTGCATTTTCCTTATCAACGATTTGACTATGTTGTTGACTTATTGAGAGAAGCTGCAATCGACCCAAAAGTAACGACAATCAAAATTAATGTTTACCGAGTAGCTAAAAACTCTCAGGTGATGAATGCACTGATGAATGCCGTAAGTAACGGAAAAGAGGTGTATGTTATCATGGAGCTTCAAGCTCGTTTTGATGAAGAAAATAATTTATATTGGTCAAACCGATTAAAAGAAAACGGAGCAAAAGTACTTCACGGACTTCCTCAACTAAAAATTCATTCTAAACTCATTCAGATTAGAAGAGTCTCAAAAAGAAAGGAACAATTCATCAATTATATCGGAACAGGAAACTTTAACGAAAAAACCTCTAAAATATATGGCGATTTAGGTCTTTTGACTGCTTCCCCTTTTATTTCAAGAGAAATCAAAAAAGTATTTAACTTAATCGATAATCATTTTCAAAGGGGATTATTTAGACATTTAATGGTCTCCCCATTTAATACAAGGAGAAAGATCAGCTCTCTAATTCAAGGAGAAATAAACCTTGCTAAAAAAGGAAAAAAGGGACTGATAAGAATTAAGATGAACAACCTCGTCGACAAACAAATCATTGAAAAACTCTATCAAGCAAGTAATGCAGGGGTGAAAGTAGAATTGATTATCCGTGGAATTTGTTGTTTGGTTCCAGGAGTGAAAAGTTTGAGTGAAAACATTCAAGTAATCAGTATAGTAGACCGATACTTAGAACATGCTCGCTTCATGATTTTCGGAAACAATGGAGACCATCTATACTACCTTACTAGTGCCGATTGGATGGAACGTAACCTTGATAAACGAATTGAAGTAGGTTGCCCAATTTTAGACCCAATCATTCAAAAAGAACTCGACCTGATATTTGATTATCAATGGAAAGGAAACAATAAAGCTAGATTGATTGATCCCCAACAAAAAAATGCATACAGAACAAAAACGAACGAATCATGGCATTCCCAGATGGAATTGTATGAACACTATAGACTGACTAATGGTTAATGATTAATTTTTAATGGTTAATCAAAAATTTAACATCAATCATTCATCATTCAAAATAATACTAACCCCTTCAATTTCATCCAAAGGTCTATCTGATATTTTCTCTTCTTTGTTTTTTTCCATTACCAAATAAATCAAAAACAACAACACAGCTACATAAACCATAATTTTTACAATGTATCGTTTGCTTCCCTTCTTTGGAATGTATTGCTTTAAATCTACTTTTGGTTCGTGCTCCATACCCTAAAATTACAGTAAAAAGTTTAACTTTACTTTCTAAAAAGTTACCAATTATGTTTATCGATACACACACACATCTTTACGCCGAAGAATTTAACGAGGATAGAAAAGAGGTTGTTCAAAAAGCAATAAAATCTGGAATTGAAAAATTACTCCTACCAAATATTGATATAGAAAGTATTGAAGGCATGCATCAATTGGTAGAACAATATCCTCAAAACTGTTACGCCATGATGGGGTTACACCCTGGTTATGTAAAAGCAGATTGGGAAGAACAATTGAACACAATTGAAAAACATTTATTTGATCACCCTGAAAAATACATTGCTGTAGGAGAAATTGGAATGGACCTTTATTGGGATAAAACATTTCAAGAACAACAAGCTTTGGCTTTTAGGAAACAAGTAGAATGGGCAAAAAAATTAAACCTTCCAATTGTTATTCACGCTAGAGATGCTTTTGATGAAATATTTGAAATATTAGACGAAATAAATACTCCTGAATTATCTGGAATATTTCATTGCTTTACGGGTAACCTTGAACAAGCAAGTCACATCCTAAACTATGGTAATTTCAAATTAGGAATTGGAGGTGTATTGACCTACAAAAAAGCGGAAATAGATAAGGTAATCGCAAATATCGACTTAAAAAACCTAGTATTGGAAACTGACGCACCATATTTGCCACCTGTACCCTTTAGAGGAAAGCGAAATGAAAGCAGTTATATTTTACACATTGCGGAAAAATTAGCAGATGTTTATGGGGTTTCGTTAAAAGAAATTGAACAGCAAACAACTCAAAATGCACTTGAACTTTTTAAGCTTTAATTGATGGAAAAAAAACCAAATATTTTAATCATTTATACAGGTGGAACAATCGGAATGGTTAACGACCCTAAAACTGGTCAGTTAATCAGTTTTGATTTCAAACACATGTACAAACATATTCCTGAGTTAGAGCGTTTACATGTTAACCTTAATACGATAAGTTTTGAGTACCCTATCGACTCGTCAGATATAAATCCAATCTATTGGAAACAGATCGCCGAAATATTGGAAGAAAATTATGAGAAGTACGATGGATTTGTGATTCTTCACGGTTCAGATACAATGGCGTACACTTCTTCTGCTTTGAGTTTTATGTTTCAAAACATTAAAAAACCAATCATTTTAACAGGGTCTCAATTACCGATCGGAACAATTAGAACGGATGGAAAAGAAAATTTAATTACAGCCATTGAAATTGCTGCAGCAAAAGATGAACAAAACGAAAGTATTGTTCAAGAAGTTGCCGTTTATTTTGAATACTCACTATACAGAGGTAACCGTTGTTCTAAAATTTCAGCCAATCAATTTGAAGCATTTTCTTCTCCAAACTATACTGAATTGGCAGTTGCTGGAGTAAACATTGAATACAACAAAGAAAAACTATTCAAACACAACGAATCTAAGCACTCGTTGTTTACAAGGTTGGATAACCGTGTAGCTTTATTGAAAATATTCCCAGGATTTCCAGCAGCAGCTTATAGTTCCATCTTTGACCTTGAAAAGGTAAAGGGAATTGTTTTGGAAACATTTGGAGCAGGTAATGCCCCAGGAGATAAAACCTTCCGAAAATTAATTTCCAATTACATACAAGAAGGAGGTATTGTATTGAACATTACGCAATGTAGTTCTGGAAGTGTAGAACAAGGAAAGTATGAAACAAGTTCGTTTTTTACTAAAGCAGGTATTATTTCTGGAAAAGACATGACCACAGAAGCAGCAATTACAAAATTGATGTACGTCTTGGGTAGTGAAACAGATATTCAAGCAGCCAAGAAAAAAATAGCTCAGTCAATTCAAGGGGAAGTTAGTTTATAATGATAAATGCTTAATGTTGAATTTTGAATATCAAAATAAATACGTATTTTCGCACTCAATATAAAAGGAGAGGTGTCCGAGTGGTTTAAGGAGCGCGCCTGGAAAGCGCGTATACGCGAAAGTGTATCGGGGGTTCGAATCCCTTCCTCTCCGCATAGTTCATAAAGGGATGAGAACCCAGTTTCGAGCCGGAACGTAGTGGAGACAATGTAGCGTTAGCGAAATAATCCATTTTATCTCATTTATAAAAGCCAGACGATGTCTGGCTTTTTTATTAAAAAATATTTCAGGAAGCCAATTATTAATAATTTAACATTTTTGACGGATTTTGTTGTAAAAACAAGTTAATTGATTACATTTGCACCATGCATAAAAATAACAACACATCATATTATTATCCGATTCTTGCTACAGGAACCGAATAACATTTATATGACTATAACTATTATTTAAGCTCGGTTCAATTTGAATCGGGCTTTTTTTTTGAAAAAAATTAATAACAGATGAAACAACAATACGAACAATACACTGAAGAAGATTTAAATGTTTGGTCAACTTTATTCAAGCGACAAATAATAAACCTTCAAAACAAAGCCAGTAAAGATTACCTTATTGCTTTAGATAAAATGAAAGGGGTTTTAAACGCTGAAAAACTTCCTAATTTTGATAATATTAATCAATGGTTCTCCTCTGAAACCGAATGGAGTATTGAATGTGTTCCTGGATTAATACCAGTAGAAGATTTTTTTACTTTATTAGCAGATAAAAAGTTCCCTTCTTCAACTTGGCTAAGAAGTATGGATAAATTAGACTATTTGGAAGAACCTGATATGTTTCATGATGTATTTGGGCATATTCCATTGCTATGTCAACCCGAATATTCCGAATTCATACACCGTTTTGGAATCTTAGGAAAATCGTTCTTACATGATGAAGAAAAACTTATCATGTTGCAACGGCTTTATTGGTTTACAATAGAATTCGGATTAATAAATGAAAATAATAATCTACTAATATATGGTGCTGGTATTCTTTCTTCTTTCGGAGAAGCTATTTCTTCCTTAACTTCGGACTTAGAAAGAATTCCATTCAATATGGAGACTGTTCTAAACACATCGTTTTGTACCTCTGAAATGCAAACTAAATACTTTGTAATAGAAGGACTAAAAGAATTAAATGAGGCGATTATAGTATTAACTGAAAAATGGAAAAGAAATGAGTTGGAAAATTGTAAATAACAGGTTAACGAAAGAATATAAATTTAATAATCAAACAGAATTAGCTGCTTTCTTCATCAAAGTTGCCGAACTATCAGACAAAAATGATCATCATCCAGATGCAACCATTAGAAAATGTTCTGTACTTACATTAGAACTATATACGCATACTGAAAATAAAATAAGTGAACTAGATTATTCACTTGCAAAGATGATTGATGAGATATAGAATGGTTAACTGAAATTTGGGATCAAACCAAGACTTGTGGGGATAAACAATATCAAGCTCATCAGTCTTTGAGCGAAAGCGATCTTTTGCCTTACAAATTTCTTTTTCCTCCCCCTTAATCCCCCTCCAAAGGGGGGAAATCGATGCACTCCAATCTGAAAATCTGTAATCTGTAATCTGTAATCTGTAATCTGTAATCTGTAATC
>Ga0228634_1000766_pt1 | contig 21329 bp, 21 predicted proteins | sample 42DmetaG_FD_190063 | JGI IMG/M metagenome (GOLD analysis project Ga0228634, IMG submission 190063) | Seawater microbial communities from Monterey Bay, California, United States - 42D | ecosystem: Environmental > Aquatic > Marine > Coastal | place: USA: California | collected 2016-09-27 | reverse complement strand
AAGCAAAGAACCCAAAACGGTTCATGTTTCTTTATATGATGCGGCAGTTGCTAGCTTAATGAATCAAGCCAGTAATTACTTAATGACAGGAAACATTCCTAAAAGACTAGGAAATCTTCATCCAAATATTGCACCATATGGTGAGCTTTTCAAAACCAAAGACGGAAAAATAGTAACGTTTGCAATCGGAAGTAATCGACATTTCAGACTACTATGTGAACTATTACAACTTCATGACCTGGAAAAGTCAGAAGCTTATAAAACCAATCAATTTCGCGTTAAAAACAGGACACAGCTTGCAAAATTAATAGCCTCAGCACTTTTGAATTTAGATTTACAAACTTTACTAAACTCATGTCTTGCAAAAGGTATTCCATGTGCTGAAATCAAAACGATTGATAAAGTACTTCAAAATAAACTTACCCAAGGTTTAATTAAAGAAGAATTGATTGAAGGAAAAAAAACCTCTAGGATTACGAGTATTGCGGCAAAATGGACGAACTAATTAATCTCAATGAACTATGAATCTCGATGAGAAAGTATACAATGAACTGGTGCAGCTAGTCTCAGAGCATAAAAATGAGCTATTTGATAAAATCGCTGCAGACCGAACGGATTATATAAATGTCGTGATTGAAAACTTGTACAAGGAGCATAATGCATCTGCAGTGCTTAGAACATGTGATTGTTATGGTATCAAAAAACTCCATGTTATTGAAAATGAAAATCAATATAAAGTGAATAGAGACATCGCTCTAGGTGCAGGCAAATGGGTCGACGTAGAAACCCATGTTCAAGGTGAACCTCCCTCGGCTGAATGTATTAAAACACTCAAGAACAGAGGCTATAAAATAATTGCGACCACCCCCCATACAGAAGAATTCGATATCTACAATCTACCCATCAATGAACCTATGGCATTTTTTTTCGGAACAGAATTCAGTGGCTTGTCAGATGATGTACTTGAACAATGTGATATGCGCGTGAAAGTGCCTATGTTTGGTTTTACAGAGAGTTTCAACATTTCAGTTTCTGCAGCAATTCTGCTAAGTGCAATTAGAAAAAGACTAAGTGACTCAGAGCTGAATTGGAAACTAACTCCAGCAGCACAAATACAATTAAAAACAGAGTGGTGTATAAAAAACTTGAGTCACGGTCAAGAAATTGAATCAGAGATTCGACGAAGGCTAATTGAAAAAGAATTGTAATTTTGAGTTATTATTAAGATTAAAACATAAACATGGGTAAAGGAGATAGAAAGACTGCAAAAGGGAAAAGAACCATAGGTACATACGGTAACTCGAGAAGAAAAAAGAAAAGTGTTGCAGTAATCGTCAAACCAAAGAAAAAGGCGGCTAAAAAAACTGTGGCCAAGGCAGAAAAAGAAACCACTAAAAAGGCACCTGCCAAAAAAGCAGCAGCGGCTAAGAAACCAGCAGCTAAAAAAACGGCAACAAAAAAAGCCCCAGCCAAAAAAACAGCGGATAAGTAACTTTTTTTGAGGTTTTTTTTGAAAAATTCCAATTTTTAGTACTTCACGTGGAATAGTTTTTAGATTTTTGCTAAAAACTATAAGAAATGAAACATAATTTTGGCGCCGGACCATGTATTCTACCTCAAGATGTATTTCAAGAAGCATCGGAAGCTGTAAAAGATTTTAATGGCCTTTCAATATTAGAAGTATCCCACAGACACAAAGACTTTGTGGCTGTCATGGATGAAGCAATCGATCTCGTTAAAAAAGCGCTAAATGTACCTGTAGGGTATTCAGTCATATTCTTGCAAGGAGGTGCATCTCTTGGTTTTTCTATAAGCGCTTTGAATATGATGCGTTCGACCAAAAAAGCGGCGTATATTAATACAGGGACTTGGTCAAAAAAAGCCATGACTGAAGCAAAGAAAGCTGGTTTCGATGTGATAGAAGCAGCAAGTTCTGCTGATACAAATTTCAATTATATCCCAAAGTCATTGAATCTTAATGATGGTGCAGACTATCTTCACTTTACTTCAAACAATACAATCTTTGGAACACAATTCAAAGAAATGCCTTCGACATCACTTCCATTAGTCTGTGATATGTCCTCAGATATTTTCTCTAGAGAAATTAACGTAGCAAATTTTGATTTGATTTATGCTGGTGCTCAAAAAAATATGGGACCTGCAGGTACAACTTTATATATTGTAAAAGATGAAGCGCTAGGAAAATCAAGCTCTGATTTTATGCCAACATATCTAGATCTTAAAACACATGCTGATAAGGACAGCATGTTTAATACACCTCCCGTATTCCCAGTTTATGCTTCGATGCTAAATCTCAGGAATCTGATCAATAATGGAGGCGTAAAAGCGGCTCAGCAAAGAAACGAGGCAAAGGCTGCCCTTCTATACAACGAAATTGATAGCAATCCACTTTTCGAAGGAACCGTGGCAAGTGAAGATCGGTCAAATATGAATGTTACTTTCCTAATGAAGGATGAGTCAAGGGTAGATGAATTTAATGCTTTATGGCAACAAAATGATCTCGTAGGTCTGAAAGGCCATAGATCTGTTGGAGGCTTTAGAGCTTCCATGTACAATGCGCTTCCCATTGAAAGCGTTCAGGTTTTGGTTGATTTGATGAAGCATTTTTCAAGTAAAGGATAAAAAAATATAAATGAAAATATTAGCAAACGACGGGATTTCTGCTAGTGGCGTTAATGCGCTTGAAGCAGCAGGATTTGAAGTAATTTTAGATAAAGTAGAACAGGATAACTTAATCGACTTTATTAACAAAGAAAAAATAGTTGGTGTATTGGTAAGAAGTGCAACGACAGTACGCAAAAATGTTATAGATGCATGCCCAAGTCTTAAGCTCATTGGTAGAGGTGGCGTAGGTATGGACAATATTGATGTAAGCTACGCGAGAGAAAAAGGACTTACGGTAATTAATACACCGGGAGCATCTTCGCAATCTGTTGCGGAATTGGTAATGGGTCATCTTTTTGCGGTTTCGAGATTTCTATACGCCTCCTACAAAAACATGGAGACAGGAGAATTCGCAAAACTTAAAAAAAGTTATGCTAAAGGTGTTGAACTGAGAGGCAAAACGATCGGAATCATTGGTTTTGGTAGAATAGGACAAAGCCTTGCCTCTTATGCTTTAGGTGCTGGAATGAAAGTTATTGCTATTGATCAGTATACCGAAACGGCTACAATATCATTAAACATTGGGAAAAAGACTGTTGATGTTCAAATCACACCAACAAATGACCTTTCATCGGTAATCGGTGATTTAGACTATATCTCGTTGCATGTGCCAAAACAAGCAGATGGAAGTGCAGTGATTCAAATGAAAGAATTTGAAATGATGAAAAAAGGTGTCCGAATCGTAAATGCAGCTCGCGGAGGTGTCATTAATGAGGCAGATCTAAAAGAAGCTATTTCAAAGGGTATTGTTGCTGCGGCCGCACTAGATGTTTTTGAAAATGAGCCCAACCCAGATACTACTTTGACCTCTCATGAAAACATTGCATGTACGCCACATATAGGCGCTGCAACTGTTGAAGCCCAAGATAGAATTGGAACCGAGCTTGCTGATCAAATCAAAGCAGCCTTAAGCTAGATATTGTATTAAAAATAAAACAATTACGCCTCTTTTGATGATGCGTCTATTACTTGGTTTAGGGCAAGGAAATCATAAATACATTAGATTTTGGATGTTTTGTGGTTAAAACTATACCCAACAATGTGTAAATTGCGTTACAGGTAATTACAATCCAAAGAGGAAACTTTCTAGGTGTTATTTCCTAAACAGACAATTATGAATTTATTAAAACTAACACTAGCATTATTTCTAATAGTTAATTCTCACCTATCTCTTGCCCAATTAAATGAAATACAACGAGACTCCCTTATTAAAACTGCAAGCCTAGATTCACTAATTAATAATTATGAAACTCTAGGACTTCAGCAGAGCTTATCTCTTTTATCTAAAGAGGTAGACAGAAGGTTGAATTATTATTATAACGAAATAATGAATCGATCTGGAATTGATGATAGCTCCAAAAATATGCTTCGAATTTCGCAGAGAAATTGGATCAAATTCCGAGATTCGGAATTCCAATATATATCTTCTCAATTTAAAGGATTATATGGTAGTATGTATCCCAAAATCACTTTGATTCAACAAGTCAAAGTAGTAGCTCATAGAGTAAAGGAATTAAAAAGCTATAATAAACTATTAAGTACAAGAGAATAATGAATAGTCATATTCATTAAGTCAATTCATTCCATAAATCAAATACCCATAACTTGGGCTAAAATACATAACCTTGCCAAACCAAATGATGAACGACTCAGCTATCAAAACACATCTCCTGGACCTATTTAATATAGATACTTATGCCATCGATCAAATTTTGGGTTTTTCAGAATTTAAGGAATATAAGAAGGGTGATGTTCTGATTGAAGAAGGTAAAAGACATCCCTATTTTTATTTTATCATTAAGGGTGCTGTAAAGTCGTATTATCATTTTGAAGGTAAAGAAATTTGCTCCTGGTTTGCCTTTGAAAATGAGATGATTGCGACCATAAAAACCTTTGCAGGAGAAACATCAAATGAAACCATTGAGCTACTTGAAAACACCAAGTTCATAAAAATTCAAACTGAAAAATTTAAGAAACTAGCTGATAAAAATCTTACTTGGAGCCATATTATGAGTGCATTAATCTCATCACATGCCATATTCCTCGAAGACAGAATCAAACTACAATTCATGTCAAGTAAAGAGCGCTACAATAAATTGATTCTTAGTGAACCTCAAATATTACAACGGGTATCTCTAACAGATATTTCTTCGTTCTTAGGCATGAGCAGAGAAAATTTGAGCCGAATCAGGTCCGAAAATTAACTTTGTGACATAAGTCAAAAGCTCTACCCTTATAAAGTTTTACCTTCGTTGTAAATGAATAAACTACAATTTATGCGCAGTAAAAGCTTTAGCTATAAAATCATCCTGAATATAATCGTATTTCTGTTGACCTCATTTCTTATTCTCTCCTGCAATAAAGAAAAAGCCCCTACGCCTTGTGAGAATAACGAAAACACCACGAATAAAGTAATAATTATAGGTGCTGGTGCATCAGGATTAGCAGCGGCATATAAATTAGAGGAAGAAGGAGTAGACTACCAAATATTAGAGGCCTCAGACAGGATTGGTGGAAGGCTAAAGAAAAATGAGGGTTTTGCAGATTTCCCTATTGATCTAGGTGCAGAATGGATTCATGAGGATAAATCAATCCTAAACTACATTACTAATCAATCAGGAAGTGAACCAAATGTTGAAACCATATTGTACCAGCCAATGAATGTTTATGAAGTTGATGGCAATACCATTACTCAAAATTCAGAACAAGAAATGATCGATTATTATGCGAATTATATTACTGAGTATAAATTTAAAAATACCACATGGTTTGATTTTATTTATGAAAACTTCGCTCAATACATAGAGCAAAACATCGTATTCAATGCACAAGTAGAAACGATAGATTATAGTGGGGACGAAGTTATTTTGACAACAGCCGATGGTTTTGAGTATAGAGCAGAGAAAGTAATTTTAACGGTTTCTCCTGGAGTTCTTAAGTCAAATTCAATAACCTTCAATCCTTCACTACCTTCCGGGAAAATCGATGCCATACAAAGTGTAAATTTTTTACCAGGATTCAAGCTTTTCTTGAAATTTTCAGATCAGTTTTACCCAGATGTGATTTCATATGCATCGAACACTGGAGAAAAAACCATTTATAACATAGCATACGGAAAGGAGAGCAATGACAATGTCTTAGGCCTTTTATCCACAGGGGCATCTGCCGAACAATACTATCAAATGGGAACACCGGAGGCAATTGTTGAGGATGTTATTCAAGAACTTGATGGGTTTTTTAATGGGGCGGCATCTCAAACTTATCTTGGAGCATATCTTTATGAAGATTGGGGTCAAAACATATTTACTCAGGGAACTTGGACCTCAAACTTTCTTGCTGCATCAGAGGCGCTCAAATCGTCCCTTGATGAAAAAGTCTATTTTGCCGGGGAAACTTATAACTCCTCTGGAATAAATCCTGTTGATGGTTTTTATATTATTCGTGGTTCAGTACAAAGCGCCGTTATCTCAGCTTTTGAAACTGTTGAAAAAGTTTTAGAGTAGATACATATGCCAAAGCAACTGGTAATAGCTATAGCTGAACAAAATTTCATGACCAGTTTTATGAAAATTTATATTACTTCCATAGATTCAATACCATCACCTTCAACAATGGCATCAATAACATCTAAACCGTCAGTTACTTTGCCAAAACAAGTATGATTTCTGTCTAAATGTGCCGTGTTTGTGCGACTGTGACAAACAAAAAATTGAGATCCACCCGTATTTCTACCTGCATGAGCCATTGACAATACACCACGGTCATGATATTGATTCTCACCATCTAATTCGCAATCAATCTGATATCCCGGACCACCTGTGCCAGGCATACCATTTTCACCTGCTCTGGTATTCGGACACCCACCTTGAATAACGAAATCTGGTATAACTCTGTGCCATTTTAAGCCATTATAGTAGCCATCCTCTATTAATTTAACAAAGTTTTTTACCGTGTTAGGTGCATCTTCAGTATATAGAGACACCTTCATTTCACCTTTACTTGTTTTAATAATCACTTCCATTTCTATGTTTTTTGAGCCGTAAAATTAATTTTTTTTCAGGCAAACCTCCATATTGTTGAAAACTTCGTTGATAAACCTCAAAAAAGCGTCGGATTTTCAAGGTTTCTAGCAATTATCTTTGGATAACCCGTTGAGATGAAGTAAAATGTTTCGGACACTGATTAAAAAGAAATTAACTGACAATCAAGTTGCAAATATTTTTATAAATGCAATTTTTGATTCTGTCGACAAAGGCTTCCAGGAAATCGCTTCCCTGATCAATGAGGACCCTGTATTTGTGAGCTCTCCGAGCATTGAAGAAACAGCAAGTGGAGAATTTGGAATGATCATTATCGTAGGCAATCTATCCTTTCTTGAAAGTACCTTTGATGCCGACCAAGCATCGAGAGTAGAATCTCTAATATTTAAAAAGCTTGCGAAAATCTATGATATGGATGAGGAAGATTTTATAAAGCTTATTAGAGGGTATCAAAAATTCATTTCGCGAGTCAATCATCCTTCTAAAAATTGGATTTACGGTATGTCCAAGGCCATCTTTCATAAATATAAACTGAACGAATTTCAGGATGAGTATTTCAAGAGAATGCGTGCACCAAACCCTTTATTTCTCAAAAGAATGGATGAGGTTGTTGCGAATTACATCTGGAACTGGGATGCTTTTTTCAAAAAGTACCGCATATAATCCGCTTATTTATCGGCATCTTATATTAAGTCAATATATCACTTGAGCTTTTCGTCAATAGTTTTCAAAATAAAATGAAACCTATTTGAATTATTTGCGTTTCACCATTCACACAACAAATATTATGACACGCTTTACAGCTATTCTTATAATCTCTGCTTTCCCATCATTACTTTGGGCGCACAATTTTAGTGCGAGAAAAGCATATATTGATGAATATAGCTACATCGCAATAAGTCAAATGCACACTCATAAAATCCCGGCAAGTATTACCCTTGCTCAAGGCATTTTAGAATCTGGCGCTGGAAATTCTTTTTTAGCACGTTCGTCCAACAACCATTTCGGGATTAAATGTGGTAGTCAATGGAAAGGCAAAACTTCGTATCACGACGATGATAAAAAAAATGAATGCTTCCGTTCCTATTCTCGAGTCAAAGACTCTTATTTAGACCATAGTTTATTTCTTACTACAAATAAACGCTACGCTTTTCTTTTTGATTTGCCCATTGAGGATTATAAAGCTTGGGCTCACGGACTAAGCAAAGCAGGTTATGCAACACATCCAAAATATGCTGAACGATTAATTCAACTTATAGAGGATGAACATCTTTACACATATGATCGAGAAAAAGAAATACCTGAAATTGCTTTAAATGGTTCTCATGAGCTTCAAAATAATGCCTATTCAATTAACAAAGTCAATGTAATCTCTGCTCATAAAAATGATACATTTTTCAAAATAAGTAAACGTACAGGTCTAACATTAAGGCAATTACATAAATACAATGAAGCGTTGGGTAATTATGAATCTTTGCCAATTGATACACCTATTTACTTACAACGTAAAAAAAATAAAAGTAATAAAGCTTATGTGGTTGTTAAATCCAGCACTACCCTCGCCCATTTATCTCAAATAGAGGGCGTACGTTTAAAAGCATTAATGAAATTCAACCAAATATCTACTCCCAATCATTTATTGCAGAAAGGAGAAAAAATATTCCTTCGCTAGACCGAGGTCAGCGGGAATTTGTTTGTTGTTTGTTTTAAAGCCCCTTTTTGGGGCTTTTTTTATGGGTTCATTCTAAGGATAGGGAAAAATCTTTTCGTAAATTCGCCAACCATGAAATTTATAATTGTTCTCTTTTTTTCAGGCTTATATTTCTTCTCTTCTGCGCATGAATCATATTTTTCTTTTGCTGAAATGGAATACAACGCAACATGTGAATGTCTGGAAATAACACTTACCCTTTCTTCTCATGATCTTGAAGCCGTCGCAATTGACAAAAAAATAATCGCCTCTCAACTTGAAAAAGGTCTAAATGATGAGACACTGCGAATGAAAATGGTTAACCAAATCATTTTTGATGGATTCAGAGTTTACAATAACAAGAAAGAAATTACCTTATTTTATGTCGGTCATGAACTATTACAAGATGGTAATTGTTCGATTTATCTTAAGAGTGAATCTTTTGATAAATCAACTATTCAACTTTTTTATGGATTATTCATGAATGTCTATACACAGCAACAAAATAAACTTTCTTATAAAGAGATAAATACACAAACAGTATACAATTTCTTTGTTTTTAAGAGAGAAAATGAAATCGAATTATGAAAAATACCCTAATACTACTTATTCTTTGTGTTATTTCTATTAACAACAGCTCATTCTCTCAGCAGAAATTTGCGCAAATAGAGAACCTAATTCCAACACCTAACGAATATAGAAATGCTGCGGGAGCACCAGGTCACAATTACTATCAGCAACAGGCCGATTACAAAATGGAGCTTGTTTTAGAAGATAACAACCAGATACTAAGAGGTATTGAAACAATAACATATACTAATAATTCGCCCGATGCATTATCTTATCTATGGCTTCAGTTGGATCAAAACCTATTCTCTAAAAGTTCAGATACCAAACTAATTACCGTTGAAAAAATGGAAGACTTCCTATCAATAGAAGGAGAAGAACTCAATCGAATTGAACGAAAATTGTTTGATTATGACGGTGGATTTAAGATAGAAGAGGTGAAAGCAACAAATGGAGAAGATTTAAGCTACGCCATCAACAAAACAATGCTGAGAATAGACTTAAAACAAGCCTTAAAAACGAAGGAAAGTATTTCGTTTAGAATCAAATGGTGGTATAACATTAATGATAGAATGGCTGTTGGGGGCCGGTCAGGCTATGAATACTTTGAAAAAGAAGACAATTACATTTACACGATTGCACAATTTTTTCCTAGGATGTGCGTGTATGACGATGTTTCAGGGTGGCAAAACAAGCAATTTTTAGGTCGTGGTGAATTCACCTTGCCATTCGGGGATTATGACGTCTCGCTTACAGTTCCGGGTGATCATATTGTAGCCGCAACAGGAACACTTCAGAATGAAAGTAGTGTTCTTACTGCTACGCAACGAAAACGACTACAGAAAGCCAGAAAAGCGAATGCCCCAGAATTCATTGTAACACAAGAAGAAGCTGAGAAGGCGGAAAAAAATAAATTGAAATCACTGAAAACATGGCGTTTTAAAGCAACCAATGTCCGAGATTTTGCATTCGCTTCTTCGAGGAAATTCATTTGGGATGCCCAAAATACAAGCGTCGGAGATAAGAACGTACTGTGTATGTCTTTCTATCCAAAAGAAGGGAATCCTTTGTGGGAGAGATACTCTACGAAGCTCGTAGCACATACCGTTGATACCTATTCCAAGTTCACTGTGGACTACCCTTACCCTGTTGCAATATCTGTTCATTCAAAATCAATTGGAATGGAATACCCAATGATTTGTTTCAACGGTGGTCGTCCAGAATCAGATGGTACCTACACAGAAAGAACTAAATATGGGATGTGGGGCGTAATTATACATGAAGTTGGTCATAACTTCTTTCCGATGATCATCAATTCAGATGAAAGACAGTGGACCTGGATGGATGAAGGTCTCAATACCTTTGTTCAATATTTAACTGAACAAGAATGGGAAAGAGGCTATCCTTCAAGAAGAGGTCCTGCTTATAAAATTGCTGATTATATGAGAGGTGATAAATCTAATATTTCACCGATTATGACCAATTCAGAATCAATACGACAATTCGGTAACAATGCCTATGGAAAACCTGCTACGGCATTAAACATACTTAGGGAAACGATTATGGGGCGTGAGCTTTTCGATTATGCCTTCAAAACTTATTGTGAGCGGTGGAAGTTTAAACACCCCACGCCAGCTGATTTCTTTAGAACTATGGAAGATGCATCTGCAGTAGATTTAGATTGGTTCTGGCGGGGTTGGTTCTTTAGTACGGACCATGTTGACATTGCTTTATCGAATGTAAAGTTATTTCAGCTGAATACACAAAACCCAGAAGTAGAAAAATCATTTTCGAGAAATCAATATGAAAATAGAGATGTACATATAGGAGAAACACGAAATAAAACTCAAATAAAAGAAACCATCAACGAGAAAGATGACAACATTGATGACTTTTATGGTAAGCGAGATGTATTTAAAGTAGATGCGTTAGATTTAAAAGAATATCAAGATTTAAAAGGGGATTTGGACGATGATAAAATAAAATTATTGAATGCAGGCTACTTTTTCTATGAGCTGTCGTTTGAAAATGTAGGAGGATTGGTAATGCCTCTAATAATTAAAGTTTCGTATATGGACCAAACATCCGAAATAATAAGAATCCCAGCAGAGGTCTGGAGAGCAAAAGAATACAATATTTCCAAAGTTTTCATTCTTGAAAAAGAAGTAGAAAGTTTTCAATTAGATCCATTCCTTGAAACAGCTGATACTGATCTTCAAAATAACTCTTGGCCTAGGAAAGTAATTCCTTCGAGATATGAGCTTTTTCAGCAGCGGAAAATGAGAATGCAAATAGACGAAAACCCCATGCAAAGACAAAAAAGAGTTGACCAATTAAAAAATTAAGCTCAACAGTATTTTATGAAGTCTTTTATTGCTCTGTTCCTGACCATAGGTCTAAATCTTACCCTTTACTCCCAAAACCTAGTGGATATAACCATTGGCGGTAGCTATACATTTACGAATACAACTAACGTCATTTCAACAAATTTTGGAGGTACAGGTGACGGAATTGGTTGGTCAGCCAACCTATATTCCGATAACGAAATGGGACCGTCAAATATGTTATTTAGTCTGAGATGGATGATTGATTATGCCGCAACAACTGCAGGAGATAGTTATACGATGACAGATGTCAGCATCTGGCTTTTCGAGTATGGTGCGAATACCGTATTCCCTTCAACGGCTAGACCAGATCTCGTTGCAAATGGAGCAATTAATGTTTTTCAAGGAGATTTAGTTTTCACACCTCCCGCGCAATCTGTACCTGATCATTGTGAGGCTGATGTGCAATTCAGTACTCCATTTGAGTATTCAAACGGTAACTCCCTAGTTGTTTATGTTGAGAAATTGACACCATACAATGGAGGGCCTGTTTCGCCTTATTACGGGTACATGCCGGGCGCAAGTGGACTCAGAGTGCTATCTAATTGGTCAGGAACAATCGCTACACCTCTATTACCTAATGCAAATAATGCTCAACAGGATCGTTATGCCCTAATTAAATTCAATGAAACAGATCCTGCAGATTTGTGCACACAATCTCCTTGCGACCCTGGCGTGACCACTGGGTCAACCACACTTTGTCCTGGCGATAATGAAGCGACTGTGAGTGTGAGCAACCCTAACAATGGTAATGTTCAATGGCAGCAATTTGTGAATGGCGCATGGGAAGACATCTTAGGAGCTAATTCTAATAGCTTAACGGTGAATAATGTAACTACAACGTCTCAGTTTCAAGCAGTTATTTCTAATGTATCTTGTGCAACCGCTACCTCTGATATCGCAACAATTACTGTGTCACCAGTTGTTTTACCTCCAGAAATTGAAAGCTTAAATCAGCCAATTTGTCCCGAAACATTAGGAAACATTTCTTTTATAAATCTTCCTACACCTGGTGTATGGACAATTATTGCAGATCCTATTGCTACCTACACAGGGTCAGGATCTACCGGCCTTTTTGAAAACCTTAGTCCAGGAAGCTACACTTTTGCAATTGATTGGAATGGATGTACTTCTGAGTTCAGTACAGAAAGTGCTGTGATTGAAACGCCACAAACTCCAACGCCTATTGCTACGAGCAATGATTTGACTGCATGTATTTCAGACTTATTAATCGTAGATGATTTACCGGTTAGCTTCACAGGGTCCTCTTCGATAGCATTAGAAAGCACTCCGGTATTTCTTACAGTATCAAGTAATGATTTACTTGTAAATGGCAATTACTTTATCTCACAAACGGATAATATAAATGGTTGTGGGCCGTCTGATACCATTATTATTTCGGTTACCATTCAAGAATCACAAATCCCCGAAATAATAGACAATAACTTTACAATTTGTGATTCAGAAGCATTAATTATCGAAGATTTAGGCGTTACAGGAAACGGAGGCGTATTAAATTATTATTATTCGGATGGAACAACGATTATAAGTGCAAACTCAACTGATAATCTTCAAACAGGAACATACTTTGTTACCCAAACAGGACCTGATAATTCTTGTGAAAGTATCGATAGCCTTGAGATTACAGTAACTATAGGAACCACTCCTCCTCCATCCACTGCTAATGAAAATCAGATTTTTTGTACTTCAGATAATTCAACTGTAAATGACCTCAGTATCAACTTAAGTTCATACACGCTAAATTACTTCTTTGATAATGGTACTTCGATTGTATCAGTCGCTTTACCAGATGTTCTTTTAGACGGTAATTATTACATCACAGCTACAGATCCGAATACGAACTGTACAAGCAATGACAGTCTATTAATTACAGTTACAATCAACGATACACCACCACCGACAACAAATACACCGAATCCATTATTTTGCGCTATCGATAGTGCAACAATTGAGGATTTGCTTGTGACCGGAGAAAATATTTTGTGGTATGACAATAACGGAAATTTACTATCACAAACAACTATTCTAAGCGATAATACAAGTTATTTCGCAACACAAACACCACCTGAAAATGGCTGCGAAAGTTCAAGTAATTTAGAAATACAAGTTACAGTTTTAGATCCTCCCTCCCCACTCAGTAATAATTTGACGCAAGTGTTTTGTGAAACTGAAAACCCAACAATAGCTGATATTGTCGTAACTGGCACTGATGTTCAGTGGTACGATACTGAATTGAATGGCATTCCATTACCTCCAAATACATCACTGATTGATCAACAGTCTTATTATGCAAGTCAAATTATAGGAGGATGTGAAAGTTCTGAATATCTTATGGTTAACATAAATATTCAAAATACAATAGACGGTGGTTTTTTCACAAGTGATTCCGAAGGTTGTAGTCCATTAAATATACAGCTTACGCCTAATTTCATAAATGCAAATGCGACATACAGCTGGTATATAGATGACGTATTTGCAGGGAACACAGATATTCTAGACTACACATTTATTGAGTCCGGATGCTACGACATTCAGCTTTTGATTGATGAACCAAACTCCTGCGCAACTGACGTAACTAATTCAGATTTCGTTTGCGTCTCACCAGGACCAGTGGCGTCATTTTACACGAGTCCAAATACATTGGCTATTAATAATCAATTGGTGTCGTTTCAAAACACCTCTTCAAATGCCGACTCTTTTATTTGGGATTTCGGAAACGGAAGTACTTCTACACAAATAAATCCGGAGACAAATATTAATATTATCAATGAAACATTAACGGTTACCTTAACTGCATTCTCAGGTGATAATTGTGAAAGTACAGCTTCAATAACCTTCGAAATGCCTGAGAGCGATTTATATGTTCCAAATAGCTTCACGCCTGATGCAGATGAACACAACCAATCATGGGGTCCAGTATTTTTAAGCGGGTTCGATAAATTTAATTTTGAACTACTTGTATTCAATCGCTGGGGAGAAACCGTATGGGAAAGCCGAGATGCAGATGGAAGATGGGATGGGAAATATTCTAACAAGCAGTTAACCTGCCCGGAAGGTATCTATACTTGGAAAATAACCTATAAAAAGAAAAATTCAGACGATAGAACTGTACGTACAGGTCATATCACCTTAATACGATAAAAAAATGAATCCTTTTCATCTTGCTATTCCGGTGAAAAACCTTAGTGTTACTCGCACTTTCTATAAAGAGATATTAGAATGTTCCGAGGGAAGAACTTCTAAAGAATGGGTGGATTTTGATTTTTTTGGGCATCAGCTTGTTCTTCATGAAAATACAGATTTATCCATATCGAATAGATCTAGCTCAAATGAAGTAGATGGCCATAACGTTCCTATTCCTCATTTTGGAGTGGTATTGGACTGGGAAGATTGGATAAAGCTCTCTGAACGACTAAAAGCAAAACAGATTAATTTCATAATCGCCCCTTATATTCGTTTCGAAGGAAAAGTTGGCGAACAGGCAACCATGTTTTTTTTAGATCCTGAAAACAATGCTCTTGAGTTCAAAGCATTCAAAAATATTGATCAACTCTTTGCGAAATAAATAGATCGTCAATTGATTTAAAATCTGCTTTTGTTTGACACATATGTGTTTTTTATGCAGCTCATTAACCTATTGGGGAATTGAGTTCCAATAATGATATTTTTTTGAATTTTATCCGCTCCTATATAGGTCAATCGTATTGCTTGTGACCCTTGAATATTATAAAGCCATCCCATTGGTGTCAAACGAATTCCATACCCGTAATACCAAGGCGTCTTCACTTCAGCTACATCCACATATGCCAAAATAGTTTTTCGAAACTGTATTAAACCAATTCCATAAATGAGTTTAATTTTTCCTTCATACACCTCTATTGTTAACTTATAAAACATCAATATTAGCAATAGGAATAGCAAATCAAAAACGAGAAATACTTCTAAAGTGAAATGGATAATAATACCTGTAATAAACAATGGTATTGAGGTTATCAAACCATATTGGGTGCTTCTATAGACCATGAAATAAAAATAAGCAGTTCAGGCCTAAATCTATTTTTTTCGAAAGAAAATTTTGACAGGGACACCTTCAAAATCAAACTTTTCACGCAATCTATTTTCAAAAAATCGCTTATATCCGTCCGTGATGTATTGCGGCAAGTTACAAAACACCGCAAAAGAAGGCGCATGCGTAGGAAGCTGCTGAATAAACTTGATTTTGATGTATTTCCCCTTCATTGCTGGCGGAGGAGTTGCGTGTACAATATCAAGCATTACGTCGTTGAGCTTTGAGGTTGGTATCTTTTGAATCCTATTTTCATAAACTGTCATGGCCGTTTCAATCGATTTATGAATACGCTGTTTCGTCAAAGTCGAAGTAAAAATAATTGGCACATCATTAAAAGGCGCAAGCTGCTCTCTCAATTTGTCCTCATATTTCTTCACAGTATTTTGGTCCTTGTCTAATAAATCCCATTTATTTACCAAAACCACAACACCTTTTGAATTCTTTTCAATCATGTAAAAAATACTCAGGTCTTGCTTTTGAATTCCTTCCGTTGCATCCACCATAAATAAACAGACATCCGCATTTTCTATGGTACGTACAGAACGTAAAACTGAATAATATTCAATGTCCTCTGTTACTTTCGCCTTTTTTCGTATTCCTGCTGTATCTATCAATAAGAAGTCAAAGCCAAAAGCGTTATATCTCGTATGAATAGCATCTCTTGTTGTTCCAGAGATATCTGTTACAATATTTCTATCTTTTCCAGTAAACGCATTAATCAATGATGATTTACCTACATTTGGCTTTCCAACAATAGCGATTCTAGGTAAACCAGTTTCTTCAAGAATAGATTCATCCTTTGCATCGAAATAAGAAACCACCTCATCAAGAATTTCACCTGTTCCGGAACCATTCGTTGCGGAAAGGTCATACACCTCTCCTAAGCCAAAGGAGTAGAATTCTGATGACAGACCAACACGAGCGGTATTGTCTACTTTATTTGCCACTACGATAATGTCCTTATTGCTTTTACGTAAAATCCCAGCAACGACCTGATCCATCTCGATAATGCCAGTCGTAGCATCTACCATAAATAGAATTACCGAAGCCTCATCAATGGCAATTTCTACTTGCTTACGGATTTCAGCTTCAAAAACATCTTCTTTTGTTTTTGCATACCCACCTGTGTCAATTACAGAAAAGCTACAGCCATTCCATTCACCTTGACCATAAATTCGATCGCGGGTCACACCACTCACCTCCTTTACAATGGCATCTCTAGATTCCGTCAATCTATTAAAAAGCGTTGATTTCCCTACATTAGGCCTTCCTACAATAGCAACAATATTTGACATTTATTCTTTCTTTAATATCCGTATTTCTTGAGCTTTTGCTCAGAGCTTCTCCAATCTTTGTCAACCTTTACATAGTTTTCTAAGAATACTTTTTTGTCTAAGAACTTTTCTAAATCGATTCTAGATTTCTTGCCTATTTTTTGCAGCATATCTCCTCCTCTACCGATGATAATACCTTTTTGCGAATCTCGTTCAACAATGATTTGAGCACGAATTCTAATAATTCGTTCTTCCTCTTTGTATTCCTCAACCAATACTTGACAGCTATATGGAATTTCTTTTTGGCACAGCTCAAATATTTTCTCTCGAATAATTTCAGAAATAAAGAAGCGTAAAGGGCGATCTGTTAGATCATCTTTGTCGTAATATGGCGGGCTCTCAGGAATGTGTTTTACAATTTCTTCCCAAAGCTCTCCAACATTAAAATCATGTAAAGCAGAAATCGGGCATACCTTAGCATTAGGCAATTGCCCTTGCCAATATTCTATGCGCTTAAATACCTCATCTTGTGAGGAAAGGTCTATTTTATTAATCAAACAAAAAACAGGTACGGATAACTTCTTTATGCGATCCAATGTTTTAACATGATTCATCTGACGCTCTTTTGTATCGGTTACAAACAGTAAAACATCAGCGTCTTTTATTGAACCTTGAACGCTATCCATCATATTATCGTGAAGCTTATATGCAGCATTTACAACACCCGGTGTGTCTGAAAAAACAACCTGCAGATCATCCTCATTAACGATACCAATTATACGATGCCTTGTTGTTTGGGCCTTTGAGGTCACAATAGAGACGCGCTCTCCAACAAGGCGATTCATCAATGTTGATTTACCTACATTTGGACTACCTACTATATTTACAAAACCAGATTTATGCGACATGCTCAATGATTAGAGCGCAAAGGTACGATATTTAAAATGATGATGGAATTAAAACCTAAAATCAGCCTATTTTTTGACGTTGTATTAAATACTGCTGTAATATAGAAGCAACACCGTGTGACACGTCGACCTCAATAAAGTCAATATGCAGATTTATGCAACGCATTCTGATTTCATTAAAATGTTCTTTAAGCCGCTTTTTATATTGATCTCTGATTTCTAAAGGGTTTAGTTTTAAGCGCACTCCCGTTTCCATATCAATGAGCTCGTGAGGTCTGTTTTCAAAATCCAATTCCATTTCCTTTTGGATATCCATGACTTGAAAAAGAACTACTTCATGTTTATTGTGCTTTAAATGCTGCAATGCCTCCACAATTTCATCAACTTTTTCCGGGTCGTCTAACAAATCGGTAAACAACACAACCAAACTCCTTTTAGGTGTTAACTCAGCGATTTCATGAAGTGCTTTTGCGGTTGATGTGCTCTTCATATTAGAGGGGTCAAATGTATGTAATCGCTCCTCCATCCTATCATAAAGCTCTCGATGATGGCGCTGGGATGATTTGATTTCTGAAACATAATCGACTTGCTCTGTAAAGAAAGATATTCCTACAGCATCCCTTTGTCTTCGAAGCAACTCCATCAAACTTGCAATTGCGTATATCGAAAATTCAAATTTCGAAGTGTTGTCTTCACTAAAATACATGGAGCTTGATGCGTCTAAAACGAACAAACTGCGCAAATTTGTTTCCTCTTCATACTTCTTTGTGTACATACGCTCCGTACGTGCAAAAAGCTTCCAATCAATATGTCTTGTAGATTCTCCGCTATTGTAAAGTCTATGCTCAGCAAATTCTACAGAAAACCCATGAAATGGGCTTTTATGCAAACCTGTTATAAAACCCTCGACAACTTGTTTAGCAAGAAGTTCAAGGCTACCAAAATCAGCAAGTTTAATCCTTTCTATAGGCATAGGTTAAAAATAGTTTTTTTTTAGGTCTTTTGAGCCTTCCTATATCGGTAATAAGCATTCATTAATATTCCTGTAAGAATAAGAAAAACACCGAAATTGGCAATAAGACTTAAGCGTTCGTCGAAAACAATATAACCAATCAAAATAGCATAGATAATGCCTAAATATTGGAACGGTATGATTACGGAAGATGTACCGAGATGTAATGCTTTTGTTAACAACACCTGGGCAAATTGGGTGAAAATCCCTACCAACAATAATAACATCCATTCAATACCAATTGGCATTGTAAATTCAAAACTGCATAACACAAGCATTACAGGTATAGAAATCATCGGGAAATAGAGCACAATAGAAATCGGAGCATCGGTCTCTTTTAGCTTCACTATGGCAGTGTATGCAATCCCAGAAATACAAGCAGAAATCATACCCCAACCAATCCAAAATGGCTGAAAATCCATTCCTGAATCCTCTATAATATAAGGATGCAAAGAAATAAGACAAACACCTGTAAATGCTAAAAGAACAAAAAGCCACTGAATCTTAAATATCTTTTCGCCAATAAGCATGAAGGTAAAAAGCATCGTGAACAGCGGCGCTAAATATTGGATAATAGCAGCAATAGCAAAAGGTAAGTTTTGAATCGTCATAAAGAAAAGCGTAAGAGCAACGGTACCGGCCGTACCCCGTATGAAAAGCCACTTTTTATTTACACCAAAATAAGGCAGCTTTTTTCTATAAATAACGATAGAACTAATAATAAAAGAAACAATAGAACGGGCTAAAACAAGCTCATGAGCCGGCAAGGACTGAATCGAATTACCAAAAATACGGCCATCTCCACCGAATATCTTTACAATAAAATTGACAATTAAAAAGCATATTCCTGATAAAACAACAAACAGAATTCCTTTCTTCATAAATAATATTGGGTCTCATTCAATTTAATAGCCTCCCTTCTTTTTAACCTTATATCCCATATCGGTTAGAAGGAGATATACTTTCTCGACAAAATTACCCTGAATCATTACCTCAGAGTTCTTCATAGAACCTCCAACGCCACATTTACTTTTGAGCGTCTTAGCCAAGATTTTTAAATCTTCATCTAAACCAACAAATCCCTCAACCAATGTAACCTCTTTGCCACCTCTATTTTTACGATCTAAAGAAATATAAAGTTGTTGTTGAGCAGGTAACAAGGTTTCATTAATAGCCTCATGTGCTTCTTCAAATTGAAAATATGGGTTCGTGGAATAAACCACATTGACTCTGTTTTTTTTCTTTTTTTTCATCTTAAAGATTTTGGATTCAGCATCTCATGCAAAAGTAATGGATACTTTGTAAGTTAAATATTTAATTTTACAAGTGAAGAATTAAACTAAATGAACAAAAAGAAAGTCATTACAATTGTTGGTGCGCGACCGCAGATTATAAAAGCTTCAGCAATAAGCCGATCAATATCTTTATTTTTTAAAGATCAAATTGATGAAATCATTATACATACAGGTCAGCATTATGATGAGAATATGTCACAAATATTTTTTGAAGAATTAGGTATTCCGTCGCCACATTTTAACATAAATGTTGGTTCGGGAAGTCATGGAAAACAAACTGCAAAAATGATTGAGGGCATTGAGGAAATTTTAGTTAATGAAAAACCTGATGCCGTAATTCTATATGGTGACACCAATTCAACAATTGCTGGAGCGCTTGCTGCTTCAAAGATTCATATACCTGTGGTTCATATTGAAGCCGGACTTCGAAGCTTCAACAAAAAAATGCCAGAAGAAATAAATCGTATCTCTTGTGATCATATGTCAACTCTACTTTTCTCACCTACCTCACAGGGAATTGAAAATTTAAAAAAAGAAGGCTTTAATACTGATACTGAAGGTAAGGCATCGATTGATTTGCCTCATGTGTACCATTGTGGGGACATCATGTTGGATAACAGTATCTATTTTGCCAAAGAAACTACAGACGAACTACTCAAAAAATTAAACCTCGTTTCCGATCAATACATCCTTTGTACCATACATAGAGATAACAACACAGATATTGCAAGTAATCTTGAAAACATACTGAATGCCTTGATCGTTTGTCAAGAAGAAACAAAACTGAAAATTGTACTTCCTCTTCATCCAAGAACAAAAGCAAAGATCGAACAACTCGAAAATCAGGATCTGGTTAAAAACATAAGCAATAACTCAAATATTCTTATTCTTCCGCCTGCTGGGTTTAAAGATATCATAACGCTTGAAAAAAATACCAGACTGATAATAACAGACAGTGGAGGTCTTCAAAAAGAGGCATACTTTTTTAAAAAGCCTTGCGTTATATTAAGAGAACAAACCGAATGGGTAGAAATTGTTGAAAATGGAAATGCAATTTTAACAGGGTCAGATTATAATAAAATCAATAATGCTTTGAAATATTTACTCCATAAAACAGACTTTACATTCCCTAAGTTATTCGGAGATGGCGCAGCAGGTAAATTTATTTGCTCAAAAATCATAAGCGATTTATAGCACATGCTCATCTATGTTAAAAATATAACAGAAAGGCTCACCTACACCCTTGATTTTATCTTCAAGGAACGTGATTTGAAATATCAAACCACGAATAATCTAAATTTATTTGAGAATTCTAAAGGTTCAAAACTAAATTATTCGAACCAAACTATATCCAATACCGTTCAAATCCAACCAAGCTCAATTT
>Ga0228634_1000756_pt1 | contig 21501 bp, 17 predicted proteins | sample 42DmetaG_FD_190063 | JGI IMG/M metagenome (GOLD analysis project Ga0228634, IMG submission 190063) | Seawater microbial communities from Monterey Bay, California, United States - 42D | ecosystem: Environmental > Aquatic > Marine > Coastal | place: USA: California | collected 2016-09-27 | reverse complement strand
TAACTAGAAGTTAGTTTCTGTAAATTTAATGTTTAAATCTTTTTCTATTTCATGAACTCGTTGAAGTTCATTTGAAAGAATTAACGCTATAGAAATTCCCTTTTTACCTGCTCTTGCAGTACGTCCGCTTCTATGAGTATAATAATCTAGTTGATCTGGTAATTGGTGATGAATTACAAATGCTAAATCTCTTACATCTATTCCTCTAGCAGACACATCTGTAGAGATTAGGTACTGTAAACTTTCGTTTTTAAAAGCTCGCATCACTTTGTCTCGTTCTTTTTGTTGCATATCGCCTTCAAGAGCTCCAATAGAAAAACCTTCTTCTTGTAGAAGCTTGTTTAAATTTTGAGTTCCAGCCTTTGTTCTACAAAAAATAATTCCACGTGAATGTTGTCTTGATTCTAAAAAACGAATGATCGTATTTGTTTTTTCTTTGATAGAAGTTTTAACGTATTGATGGCTAATATTGGCATTTACCGTGGCATTTCTATTTATTTCTACACGAGGTGCATTAGCATCCATGTAGGTTTTTATTATTCTTTGAATTTCTTCTGGCATAGTAGCAGAAAATAACCAAGTATTTCTGTGGCCAGAGGTATATTTTAGAATTCTATTTAAATCTTGTTTAAACCCCATGCTTAGCATTTCATCAGCCTCATCTAACACCAGCGTTGTAATTTCTTTTAAATGAACCTCTCCTCTCTCAATTAAATCTATTAATCTTCCAGGAGTAGCCACAATTATATGCGTAGTTCTTTGTAAGTTATGAATTTGCTTCTCTATCTTTTCACCACCATAAACAGCTTCAACAAATACCTTTGCACCATAATACTTTGTGTATTTAAAAAGTTGTTTTTTAATTTGCTGAACCAATTCTCTAGTTGGAGACAATATTAATGCCTGAACATTCTTATTACTAGGGTCTATCTGCTGTACAATTGGCAAACCAAAAGCTGCAGTTTTACCGGTTCCTGTTTGAGCCAACCCAACAAAGTCTGTTCTTTTGTCTAATAAAATTGGGATGGCTTTTTGTTGAATTTCAGAAGGGGTGTTTATTCCTAATTCTTTGATGGATTGTATGAAAGGTTTTTTTACGCCTAAACTAGCAAATGTGCTCATAATTAACTTAAATTTCAGAAAAGCAAAGGTACAGTTATTTAGGAGCTAACATCATTAAAATTTGATCAGTTATTCTGGTAGGTTTAAAGGTTTTGGCATTTACCAAACAAAAGGTTGTTTGAGCTCTTACAATAAGTTTATTGTTTTTGTAAAATTCTACATGTCTTATAGATCGTATACCTCCTGTTTTACCCACCCAAGTTTTAGCAACAATTGTATCTCCCAATAAAGCTTGGCCAATATAATCTATTTCATGTCTAATAACTACCCAAACATAAGCAGTAGTATCTACCCCCTTTTTTAATTGAGTCCAGTGTAAATTTGCTATGTCTTGAATCCATTGCAAATACACTACATTATTTACATGATTGAGTTCATCTATGTGAGCCGGTTTAACGGTATATTTTGTTTCAAAAACAGTCATACAACAAACTTAATAGAAAAAAAATTCATAAAAGTTAATAAAACCCAACATTTTTAGAGGCTACTAATTTGGTTTGTTAGCTTAAAAGATGTTTAGCTACACAACTAACCTAACTCTTTCTTTGTGGAGAAGTACCAAGAATTTTAACAAGTAACTTTTCTCAACGCATCCCTAGAAATAGGGAGCAATACATTTCACTACTTATAGGGATTGTATGGGTCGTATATTATTAAGATTTTTATAAAAAATTTCCATTAATCTCTACCAAAACACTACTGTAACTTTTTCTACCTAAAAACTTACTATTCAGTTGTTTACCAGAGGTTGTATAAGGAGGATATAAACCGCACTGGCGTTTAGCCATTGTTGGCGGTAATTAAATTAAACCTTAGATGATTTTAAGAGTCTAAAATAGAATTTAAAAGATTAAATTATGATGAAACAGATTTTTGCAAGTTTACTAATTATGGTGTCTTTAATATCATGTGATAAAGATGATAATAACATAATTACACCAGAAACCTCTGTGCCAACAGTGAAGTTGAATGCTACCTATGAAGTAAATATTACGGAAGACATCACTTACGCTGAAGGTCTTAGTCATGATAGTTGGAATAGTGCCAATACCTCTGTAGTTCCATTATTAATGGATTCTTATGTTCCAGATAATGATTTGCAAAATCGCCCTTTACTAATGTTAATTCATGGTGGAGCATTTTATGGTGGTTCAAAACAACAGGAAGAATTAGTGAATATGGCAAATTATTACGCTTCTAGAGGCTTTGTTGTATTCTCAATTGACTACAGACTTAATGTTCATAAGGGAACGGTTCCTCAAGAATGGATTGACGCCTCTTCTAATATTCCCCCAGCAAATCATGACCAAGTTTTTGCAATGTACCCTGCTCACAGAGATGCTAAAGCTGCTCTTAGATGGATTATAGCTAATGCCGAAAATTATCACATCAATACTGATTATACTACTGTTGGTGGTGGTTCAGCAGGAGCAATTACTTCTATTGGGCTTGGCGTATCAGAATTAGGCGACTATAAAGATGAAATAAGCTTAAGTGAAGATAATACCTTATCAACAACCAATCTTTCTCAAACCTATGAAGTACAAACAATTTTAGACTTTTGGGGATCTAATGTTTCTATAGAAATATTGGAATCAATTTATGGATACCAAAGGTTTGACTCAAATGATCCAGCATTGTTTATAGCTCATGGTACAGAAGACCCCACTGTACCATTTAGTAGTGCTGAAGATTTAAAAACTATATGTGAAACAAATGAAATTGATTTTGTTTATTATCCATTAGAGGGCAGAGGTCATGGTCCCTGGGGTGCAACTGTAAATGGTAAAAGCTTATCAGATTTATCTTTTGATTTTATAGTGGAGAACCAAAGTTTGAATATTGAATAAAAACTACCGCCAACAAGGTGTAAAATACATTAAAACGCATTTTACACAGAACGTTAGCGGTAATTTTATTAAACCTTAGATGATTACAATAGTCTTAAAAGTAATTTTTAAAAAGGAATTTATCATGCGTAAGATTTTTGCAAGTTTACTAATGGTGGTGTTTTTGATTTCATGTGACAAAGATGATCAAACTGGAAACCAAGAATCAAATAATCCATTAACTGAAAGCTTAGTGGAATTAGGAATTAAATATGGTTCAGAAGACAGGCAGTTTTTGGATTTGTATAAAGCTGAATCTGATTGTCCAACACCTATCTATTTTGATGCACACCATGGTGGTGGTAATACTTCAATTCCAGATTCGCTTGTAAATAATTTAAATGCTCAAGGTATTTCAATTATTTCTTGGGAATCACTACCAACTATCAGTTCCTCTGAAGAGGCACAAACAGGTTGGGATGATGCGGAGCTAATGTTTCAATGGGTGTTTGATAATGCAGTAACTTATAACTTAGACACTTCCAATATGATTATCGGAGGTTCATCAAGAGGTAGTGTTCTCAGTTGGGTGTATGGTCACAGACCTAATCCTAATGTAAAAGGACTTTATATGTACAATGCTTTACCAAGTACAGCTTGGGCATTTCCAGATCTTTGGCTTCCAACAGAGAATGTTAATAATGAATCACCACCAATTTATTTTGTTTACAGAAGGGAGCCAGGTTCATCAACCCACCCTATAAATCCAGATATTCACGATCCCAATTATGGAACAATCATAGTCAATAAATATCAAGATTTAGGCATTGGAGATAAGGCTATCCTTGTCCATAGTATAGGACAAACAAATAATACAGATAAATATCAATTTCTTGTTGATTTTGCTTTATCAGTAATTGAAACTTGTCAGTGAAGAATGGGACAAAAATAACTACCGCCAACACCGTGTATATTATACAATTTTTAAGTCAAAAAATAAGTTAATCTTCACCAAAATAAGATAACCTAACACCTTTAGGTTTCAGAATTGTTCTTGGAAATAAAAGTTTATCCTTGAAGATAGTTTCTTGTTATAATCTCTAAATCCTCCATAAAATAGTTCGATTTTACTCCCTTATACTCTACCAAAAATAAACCTACTCATATGGATGGGTGTTCTCATTTAAATAACTTTACCTCCTTACACCAAAACCATATTGATAATCTTATTTCTCCAAAAGCCATTTTTGAGTGATTTCAAGAACCTTTTCCTACACTTAATAACAATATGTTAATGATTCATTTAAAATAATATTTGATACATTGTTGCGATTACTGAATTCTATCTTTGTTTTAATATCCAATAAAATCATTAAAATGAAGTTCATACTCATAGGTATTATAAGTATACTATCCCTATCGGTTACTGCACAAGAGCAATATAATCTCACCGTGCAAGGTGAATGTGGTATGTGCCAAGATAGAATCGAAGAAACGGCTCTCGGCTTTACTGGAATCATCAGTGCTGTTTGGAATTCCAATAATAAGATTCTCACCGTAGAGGTCTCTAATGAAAATAGCGCCACTTTCAGTATACTAGCTCTGCATGATGCAATATCTTTGTCTGGACATGATACTGATAAGTATGACGCACCTGATGATGTCTATAATGATCTACCTGCCTGCTGTCAATATAGAGAACTAGAAGGCAATGAATCAGAGACAGGTAATGATGATCTCAATCCACTCGAAAGCAAGGTTATTGGATATGTATATGAACTAAGACCAAATGGCGAACAGGAGCCCTTGATAGGTGCTAATCTAATATGGGAGAACAATGGAGAAGGCACCACTACAGATTTTGATGGTGCATTTAGTACTATTTTCCCAAAAGGTGGGGACAATCTAATCGTCAGCTATGTAGGATTTCATAATGATACACTAATGGTCAAAAAAGGAGGTCATGTAGAGATATTATTGGATCCTAGTGTAATGTTAAAAACGGTCAATATTACCTATCGTAAAAAGTCTACAGAAATATCATACGTCAGCCCTATCAAGATATCATCCATAAGTAGTAAAGAATTGACCAAAGCTGCTTGTTGTAGTCTTTCCGAAAGTTTTGAAACAACTTCAGCTGTAGATGTAGGATTTTCAGATGCGGTCACTGGTCTCAGAACCATACAGATGCTTGGGCTCGCTGGGCCTTATGTACAGATCACTAGAGAAGGACAACCTGATGTGAGGGGTATCGCTTCATTATATGGAATGGAATATACCCCCGGCCCATGGATAGAGTCTATTCAACTAAACCAAGGCACTGGATCAGTTGTCAGCGGGTATGAAGGTATAGCAGGACAAATCAATGTAGAATTAGCCAAGCCATACTCAGAGGAAAAGTTATATATCAATGGATATGCCAATCAAGGAGGTAAATATGAAGGTAATATGAATTATAATACCGAAGTCTCAGAAAGTGTAGCCACCGCTCTTTTAGTACATGGAAGCAAGTTTACTAAAGTACAAGATCGCAATGAAGACAATTTTATAGATATGCCATTGAGTGATAAGTTTACTGCAGTGAATAGGTGGAAATTTCTATTCAGAGATGGGTGGGTAGGTCAAGCAGGAGTAAAAATCACTACCGCAAAACATGAAGGTGGACAGATAGGGCATGAAGAACATAATATCGTAACACATATAAGCAATCCTTGGTTGAGTACTGTAGATATCAATAGACAAGAAGGATGGATCAAATCTGGTATGTTATTTAATGAAAACAAATCGAGTATAGCCCTTCAACTATCCGCAAGCAATCATTCGCACGAGTCGTATTTTGGTGAGAGAATATATAACGCGAAGCAACAGACATTTTATGCGAATTTCTTAATTCAACATATGTTAGATGATAATGGAAGCTACGCCATAGTAGGTACTAGTTTCACTGGTGATCATGTAGATGAGCATCTAGATAATGAAATATATGACAGAATTGAAAAAGTGCCTGGCGTATGGGCTGAGTATAATTACCTCAAAGGGGAAAAGCTTACCATAGTACCTGGAATAAGGCTAGATCATCATAATATATACGGATGGTTTACCACCCCAAGGCTGCATCTAAGATACGCCCCGACAGAATCTACAGTACTGAGATTAGCTGCAGGTAGAGGTCAAAAGACTGCAAGTATAATAGCCGAAAACATAGGAATGCTCGCAAGCAATCGTACAGTAGTAGTAGAAGGAAATCAAGCAGACTTTCCATATGGAGGATTAGAAGCTGAAGTGGCCTGGAATTATGGTGTCAACTTGGTAAAGGACTTTGTGGTAGCGGATAGAGATCTTTCTTTACAATTAGATGGATACTTCACAGATTTTAAAAATCAGATCATAATTGATTATGATGATGATCCTCGGTTTGTCAAATTCTATAACCTAGATGGTAAATCTACATCTCTCAGTTTGCAAGCACTTGTGGGATTTAACCCAATGGATGGTCTTGATATTAAGCTAGCATATAGATATAATGATGTAAAAGCGGACTACCAATCAGGAACATTGCAAAAACCATTGATCGCTGCACATCGTACATTTGCTAATGTTGGATATGAAAATAAGTCAGGATGGAAGTTTGACTATACCGTAAATAGAATTGGAAGTAAGAGACTCGCTTCTACATCTAAGAATCCTGAAAATCTAAAACGACTTAAAAAATCCCCTGCATTTTTTCTAAGTAATGCTCAGATCTCTAAGGTATGGAATGACAAATTTGAAATCTATATAGGTGGCGAAAATCTATTCAACTACAGGCAAGAGGACCCAATAACAAGTGCCGACGATACTAGTAGCCCATTTTTTGACGCTAGTCAAGTCTGGGGGCCTATTTTTGGAGCTAATATTTATGTTGGATTTAGGCATAAATTGTTCAACGAATAATGCATCTTAGCGTTGGATAATTATAGACTCATGATGTTGCTTCGAAACTTAACAATGTACTTTTCTTTGCTTCTGTTTTTTAGCAGTTGCAGTAATATTACATCTCCAAGTATAAAAAATATCAAGAATGCAAAACTTATAGGACTCAATACAAAGACTCTAGACTTCGATTTGGACCTTGAATTATTCAATCCAAATAATGAAGCCCTACAAGTAAAAAGTCTGAAATTAACGGCCTTAATTGAAGGTATAGAATTGGATGCCGTAGATCAAAATTACGATACCAAGATGCTCGGCAAGAGCACATTTTTACTGCCTATGAATGTAGGCTTATCTCTAAAGGAATTGGCCAAAAAAGATAGTACCGACATCATGTCCAAAGGTCTTAGGATATATAACAGTGGAGCGATCGACCTTACACTCCATGGTGTCCTCACTTTATCTGATGGTGTATCTGATAAAGTCGTAAATATTGATCATACTCAGAATATCAGCTTTTCTAAGAATATCAAATAGTCGTATTTAAATCTGCGTGAGAGATGTAATATTAACCTCTCAAGACTCTTTATTTTTTCGATGTGGTTTTCGAATTATTATTTTCTTATACTTCTAAAGTTAGACAAAGACCTAAGATTTGAAAGATTTAAACTCTTATTATCGATTCAAGAGCACATGACTTTTTTCACAACAAAATCAATTATCGTTGCAGATGCAACAATAATTGATTTTGAAGTAAATCATCGCGAGTAAATTCTTACCTTAGTGTTATAATGCCATACTCAGATAATTGACGAAGAGATCTAATCAGTATTGGCCGTGGTCGAAAAAGAATAAATATGCCATTATACCATAAGTTAGGACAGATACCAAAGAAGCGACATGTACAATTTCGCAAACCAAATGGAGAACTTTACTATGAACAACTCTTTGGTACCATAGGATTTGAAGGTATGTCTTCATTACTTTATCATACTCACAGACCAACTATGGTATCTGACATCAAGGCGCCTATAGATATCATGCCAAAGATTGCACAATCGAAGCATATTACTGCACGTAAGCTAATGAGTTACGATGTTGCACCTCAAAATGATTTTCTAGATAGTAGAGTCACATTGCTAGTAAATAACGATGTACATATAGGTGTGGCCGCTCCAATAAAATCACTTACAGAGTATTTCTATAAGAATGCGGATGCCGATGAGATGCTCTTTATCCATAAGGGAACAGGTACATTGCGAACACTAGTAGGGAATATCAAATTTGAATATGGAGACTATCTCATTATTCCTCGTGGCATGATCTATCAGATAGAATTTGATAGTGAAGATAATCGCATACTTTATGCTGAGTCATTTCATCCTATATATACACCAAAGAGATATCGCAACTATTTCGGTCAGATGCTAGAGCATAGTCCATTCTGTGAGCGTGACTATAAGCTACCCACAGATCTAGAGACGCACGATGAAAAAGGTGAATTCAAAATGAAAATCAAGAAGCAAGGTATGCTTCATGAATTAACATATATAACACATCCATTTGATGTGATTGGGTGGGATGGTTATAATTTCCCTTACGGATTTTCAATTCACAATTTCGAACCGATTACTGGTAGAGTGCACCAGCCACCACCGGTTCATCAGACATTTGAGACTTCAGCTTTTGTAATATGTTCATTCTGCCCTAGACTCTATGACTATCACCCTCAGTCGATACCAGCACCCTACAATCATAGTAATATTGATTCGGATGAGATGCTATATTATGTAGACGGAGACTTTATGAGTAGAAACGATATTGGCCCTGGATACATCACACTACATCCAGGAGGAATACCTCATGGCGCGCATCCAGGAGCCTATGAACGAAGTATCGGCCAAACTAAAACTGATGAGCTAGCCGTTATGATAGATACATTCAAACCATTGATGATAACTCAGGCAGCAATGGATATCGATGATGGTAAATATTACAAATCTTGGTTACCACATTGATCCAATTATTGGAGTGTACAATATTTTTAAAATAATCCTAAATGAAAAAATATAATTATGAAGAGTTGGGCAAGTGTCGCAGATAATAGTGATTTCAGTATATATAATATCCCTTTTGGCATATGTAGAAAAAACGATCACACTTTCGTAGCAAGTAGAATCGGTGATGAAGTAATCGACTTAAGTAAAGTCGCTAATCAAGGAACATTTGACCATCTAGGCATAGAATCTGAAGTATTGTCATCTAACTACTTAAATGACTTTATCTCTCAAGGTAAAGAGATTACAAATGGAGTACGTCTAGCCATACAAAAGGAATTGACGGATTCCGACTCAATACTTAATAAAGATAAATCTCCGTTTACCCATATCTCAGAAGTAGAAGTATTATTACCTATTTATGTAAGAGACTATACTGACTTCTATAGTAGTATAGAACATGCTACTAATGTTGGAAAAATGTTTAGAGATCCTGAAAATGCATTACTTCCTAACTGGAAACATATCCCAGTAGGTTACCATGGTCGAGCATCATCTATCCTAGTGAGCGGTCAAGATATCCATAGACCGATCGGACAGACAAAACCAGTAAATGGTCCGCCAGTATTTGGTCCAAGTCAGAGATTAGATTTCGAATTGGAAATGGGATTTGTGATTGGCAAACCTACCGCAGTGGGATCTCGTATTCCTACTGCTGAAGCTGAGCATCACATCTTTGGATTAGCACTATTTAATGACTGGTCAGCAAGAGATATACAAAAGTGGGAATATGTACCGCTAGGCCCATTTCTAGGAAAAAACTTTGCCTCATCACTTGGTGCATGGATCGTAACAATAGAAGCCTTAGAACCATTCAAAGTCACAGGTCCAGTACAAGATCCTCCGGTACTCCCTTACTTAGAGTATAGAGGAGATAGTAATTACGATATCAAATTAGAAGTATCTATCATCACTCCAGATGGTCAAGAGAAAATTGTATCTAAATCCAACTTTAAATATATGTATTGGAATATGATGCAGCAGCTAGCGCACCATACAGTCAATGGATGCAATATCAATGTAGGAGATCTCATGGCTTCTGGGACTATCAGTGGGAAGGACGAAAGCAGTTACGGATCTATGTTAGAGATCTCATGGGCTGGTAAGAATCCTATAGAGATGCCTGACGGAACATTCCGAAAATTTCTAAATGATGGTGATACTGTAGTGATGAGAGGCTATGCAGAGAAAGGAGAAATGAGAGTAGGATTAGGCGAAGTAAGAAGTATGATATTGCCTGTAAAGAATTAGTCACCTCCATTCCACATGCATCTAAAAAGGCTCACTTTAGACTCCAACAGCATTGAAAACTAAGTTACTTTTTTAGAGATATACATGGTTTTGATGTTGAGTATAGAGTGAATCTAGTTTCAATAACTATAAGAACAACATCCTTAGAATTTGTGCATTCAAATATCAAAACTTTGGATTCACAATTTATTGAGTAACTCAAAAGTATATACTGAAAGCTAGACAGAGATAGATCTTCTAAAATTGAGATCAGCATTGATTATTTTTGTTGCCTAATTACACCATTAAAAAAACATATTGCCCCTCAGAAATAGAAAGTAACACCACTACCCTTCACTGCAGCGATAATACAAAAGAATAAAATATGACTTACGGAAATGAAATAATACGTATATTATTCAAAAGATAACATTATGTATATTTCAAATCATAAATGACAAAAGTCGTATTAATAGGAAAGAATAAGAATAGAAATGATCTGAGATAAATCATTTTGACTCTAAAATCCTTATTCAATTTACTTCCAATGATATCTCTAAAGTCAAGACTTTTCAAATATGTGTGAAGCAAGTAATCAAAACCATAATTACACCTATAGGAATTAGTCCTTATTTCCAAAGGCTAATTTCTATTTTGGATTAATGAGGAAGCTAGAGAAAGTCGAGATAATAAACGGACGCAATCATTGTTATTGGCAATAAAATCGTTATTGATATTGTACTTGACAATGACTGTAAAGTACTCTTGAGAATCTCCTCTTCCGTACTTTTCGATGAAAATTTATTCAAATGAAAGTTATAATCCCAGCTGACTATTTTATTCAATAATGACATGACTGTGATACCCTTATTCTTAAAAGTCGTTCTCTACTGCATAAATGGTAGCGGCGGTAGCACCCAATACTGGAGCAATGACAGGTCCTATAAAAGGAATCAAAAGTAATCCTAGATAAACTGTTCCTAAACCTACAGCATCTAATCTATGGTCTCGTATATATCCAATACTATCAGCTACTCGATAATGTCTCTCCATCCAATAATCTAAGATACCAAAACCTGCATAATATGCCTGCACTAAAAATATCAAAGGCGCAGTCACAACGGCCGCACCAGGAAATAAACTAAATATCAAAAGTCCAATTGTTATGATTAACTCTTTGGATAGATTCCTAAGATTGATACGAATACTTCTCACTAGATCAGAAATCATAGTTTTAATTGAAAACTTGGGTGACACATAATCATCATTCATTTGTCGCTCAATAGAATCGGACATATAACTCATAATAGGAGACACCATAATAAGCAAAAGATATTTTAAAGAAAACAAACCCAATGCAAAGAGGGTGATTCTAGATGTCCAATCACTGAACTTATCTATGATACCAGATCCAGTCTCCCAAGGATAAAAGTATCGCATCCAAGTACCAAGAACATCGCCAAGATATACACTTGCGCTCGTCACTCCTGCAGCAATAATAAGACTGACGATTCCACTAAATAAAAAATATTTCAGCAATCCATATTTACCAATACTTTTAAGTACTCTGAGATAAGCTAATATTCCGTTCATATTAAGTTGCAATTCGATTTCTAATCCATATTACTCAATATCCTTTGAAGACGTTCCAATAAATAGACAAATTGATGATTTATATGGATGAGTATTTTTCAACTGATAGACTACATAACTATAAAAGTAATATTTAAATACTTGAGATGAAATTACCCCCATTGTTTCTTTGACTCATTTCATTACTTAAGGATGATAATGTATTTTATTTTATAAAAAAAGCAGCTGTCACTTTCGGGACAGCTGCCATATAATTTTAAAAATCTAAAACTCTTTTACACTTCTTTTTTCTTTCTCTTAGTTTTGAATAACTCAACCAACTCCTTTGGTTTCATGAAGTTTAGGTCTAGGAATGTACTCTTGACAAACTTCTTGATGTCTTGATAATCTCTACCTCTCTTGTCAGTATATGCCTTAATTAGACGTTTTATATATCTAAGGCTAAGATCTTTCACATCTTGGTTAAACTTCTGATTAGAGAAGATATTAATGTATAGTATAAACGTCTTAGTCACTTGAAAATACTCAGCATAGCTATCCGTATCTAGATTGTCTAAGAATCCAGTGAAATTTGTAAATATCGTTGACCTAAGATTTTCATTTTCTTCAGATAAGCCTTCGTGTTGATCGTGATATTTTCTTACTGCTTCGATACTATTCTCATGTACATATCCATTATTATGTAATAGCTCCATCAGAGTATAGTATTCTTCAAGATTACCACCCACTTTGGCAGCGTGAACTAGCTTAGCCATACGCATATCTGATTCTGCCGTAACTAGTATGCCTTCCTTACGGAATGCAGATAGTTTTTCAAAAAATGCATTTTTCAATGCTGTTGCATCGTCATTAAGTTTAGCTAATTGTTTAGAATATTCTTTTTGCTCTGCCACATTGAGATCGTAGTACATACCTATGATCATCATAGTCTCAAGATACTCATCATGGTTACTGATCGCATCATTAGATATAAAGGTTAGTAAATGCTTATGTAGACTCTCGTTGTTATACTCTCCTCTAATTCTATATAGAAGAAATGCTCTTAGAGAGTGATAATTAGACTTAAGCTCTCCTGTAGTCTGTGGAAAATCCGTAGACAGAAAGTTAAGACTCTCAAACTGCTTTTGATATTTTTTCAATACTAAAGCTCTGTTTGCCGGTACTCTTAGGTGATCAGACTTCTGGCTCTCTAGAAAACTTCTTACGCGCTTATTATTGATGCTTTCCACAAGATTTGTGATCCATATATCACTACTAAGCGCAAATCCCACTTGTACAGATTGACCGATACGCTGCTTTATCATTTCAAAATTGGCGCTATTGGCTATATCCACGAGGATCTCTCTAAAGTGATCTTGTGGTTGTCTATACTTGGTATTGCTATCTACTGCGCCTCTAAGCACAGAGTACCCTACTACCTTAGGTATATATAGTCCTTCGTATCCATCATCAAGCAGTACTTTCTCAAATGACTCTAGCTGTAATGGATTATCGTTAGCTACTCTTAGATATAGCTCTTGAATTTCCGGCTCAATCTCTGCTACCAATGTTTTATAGTCATCATCTTCCTCTTCATCTAGATATTTTTCTAGATGAGCAGATGCTTGTATTTTCGTTTTGATCTCTTCAAGTTCTGAGAGGTATTTTTTATCTAATGCTTCCATTTGATATGATTTTACTGGATACATACCCTTTCACCATTGTTACAATTAATGCAAGAGCAAGTTATCCCATTATTTAATAATAATTGTATAAAAACTTAGAAACCCAGTAAGACGCAAGTCAAACCGGGTTTCTATAAATTTCGCTGAGAGGTTAAATCCTCAGCTGTATCTGCGAAGATCTCATGTATATGGCACGTTTGCCTATGCGATCTACTATGTAATTTTGTGATGCAACACTAAAATAGGAATTTTATTCCGCATCCTTAGTTTCAGTCGGCGTTTCTGCCTCTACTACTGCTGCTTCTTCAACATTCTCTACTGCTGCTTCTTCAACTTCTGCTGGTGCTTCTTCAGCTTCTGCTGGTGCTTCTTCAGCTTCTGCTGGTGCTTCTTCAACTTTTGCTGGTGCTTCTACAACTTTTGCTGCTGCTTCTTCAACTTCTGCTGCTGTTTCAACTTCTGCTGCTTCTTCAACTTCTGCTGGTGCTTTTTCAACTTCTGCTGCTGCTTCTTCAACTTTCTCTGCCGGTGCTTCTGGAGAGCTTTCTTCTCTGAATGCCGCTTCAGCTTGTTCATCTCTCTTAGGAGCGACTGGAGCTTTCACTTCACCATCAACAATTTTTCTAAAATCAATTAACTCCTGAGCAGTCTCTGCTTTACCAGCATCAATCTTAGTTTGCTTCTCAGCTAACCATGATTCTAATTTAGCATCCGCTTGCTCTTGAGTATGTGCACCTTTAGTTACACCCCTTTGAAGGTGCTTCATGTACATAACTCCTGTAAATCTAAGGATAGCTCTTGCAGTATTAGTAGGCTGTGCCCCTTTTTCTAACCATTCGAAAGCTTTAGCTCTATCTATCTCGATAGTTGCAGGCTTTGTCATTGGGTTATACATACCGATTCGCTCGATAAATTTACCATCTCTTGGCGCTCTAGCATCTGCTATTACAATATGGTAGTATGGTCTCTTTTTTCGACCTTGTCTTGTTAGCCTAATTTTTACTGGCATAGTATTAAAATTTAATTGGTTAAACCATTACCTATCTTAACTGATATCAGCGAACAGGCTTTCAAATATTACTAATTAGATGACGTAGACAGAATCTACATACTCTAAGCGAGCGCAAAATTAATATAATAAATGATACCGTGAGGATTTTCCTTAAATATGATTTAATCTTTGATCCACTATAGATTGATCACTATAAACCAAAGATCGATAACTTTAGACTTTACACCTAATACTGCCCAACTACCCTTCCTTCTTGATAGTCTCTGTCTCCTCCCCGAAATATTGGGCAAAACGCTGAATATCATTAGCGAGTTTGGTGTTATTAGTTGCTTTGAAATATGTATCTCCCATAGACTTGAGTGCCTGATAGACAAATCTGTCCATCTCTATCACTTGCAATTCTTCAGTCCATAGGTCTATCTTGAAGGTATCCTTATATTCCTTATCAAATAATGACAACATCATAGCTTTTGCACTTTGTAGACCTGTGCCACTTGGATTATCATCGGATTTCCACTCTATACCGATTGGATGATTATCATCATTGAGTTTTACGTTGATCTGTATTTGTGAAGTCTTAGCCATGTCTATCTCTGATTATTATTCGTTGCAAATGTAGGGCTATCTATTCATTTTCATATATTGGAGTGAAATTAACATATTGTTAATTTCGGATAATGCCGTAAAAAAGTTCTTCGTCTTGTTAATCAAGCATTTACCACTTATTTGTACAATAGTCAATTTATCTAATGCGAGAGCGAAGACAAGTAATACTAACTTTTAGATGATAGATTCTATACTAGCTGACAATAACACATTTGTCAGATTTGGCCCTGAGCATTGGATTTCACTTGCAGTTTGGTGGAGTATTGGAATTATTATAATGTATCTCGGCCGCAACCAATGGAACGAAACACAGCAAAAAAAGTGCATTTTCTACTTTGCACTTATTATTGCAGCCACTCAACTATTCAAGATTTTTGCACGACTATATTTAGGCACATTTGATATTACAATAGATCTTCCTCTGGAGCTTTGTAATATTATGTCGCTAATCATGCCATTTATTATGCTAAACAAATGGAGATTTGGATGGTCTATTATGTTCTTTTGGATATGTGCAGGTACCGCACAAGCAATGGTCACACCAACACATATTGAAGCTTTTCCGAATTATGAGGCTCTCAGATACTGGGCAGTACACGTAGGACTTCCTATTATTGCTATATACGGAGCAGTCGTATATGGATGGAGAGTGACTTGGAAAGACGCATTATTCTCCGCTATAGGCCTGAATCTAATAGCTTTAGTAATCTACTTTGCCAATCTAATATTTGACTCCAACTATATGTACCTCAATGCTAAGCCACCTGGAGTAACAATATACAGTATTCTCGGCCCATGGCCTTGGTATATTCTGAGTTTAGAGGGAGTCATATTTATCCTATTTAGTTTATTGTTGATTCCTTTTGAGTGGTTATCCTATCTAGATAAAAAAAACGAAAAGGCAATTCACCAAACAAAAGCCATTGATTAAAATGGTGAACCGGATAAATTTGATTTGTAAGCCTATATACTTTACATAGAAATACTAATTTATTATGATGACATGGATAAGATACGTGTTATCACCATAATTGAAATTAAATGTCCTACCGAAAAATAGACTCAGTTTATTGTCTTCAAACCAACAAATTAATATCTCTTCTTAATCAAACGGCATTTATATGGTAGAAGTAATAAGTAAGCAAAATAAAACCTACTCCAAGTTTGTAGTTTGGTAAAATATTGACTCATTGGTTTAATAAGATTTATAACCTTATAAATATGTTAACACTTGAGGAAATACTCAAAGAAAGGAAGCCTAATATATAGGGTTTGATCAACGAAATAAAATGCAATAATGTGAACAAGATATTAGCCTATTCCCTATTAGCTTACAAACGTCGTCATCGAACAATAATCAAAGATCTTTATCAATTTTTTTTGCATTTGCCTAAATTTAATAAAGAAATAGATTACTTGCAAAAGCTGAAAAATAATCACAATGTTGACAAGATAAAGTCTATCATACTAACATCTCTATCAATGGATAAGGTACAATTGTTGATTATCACATTTATGAGTTAGGTAAAAATAGATTTTAATACAACGAAAAACCTTTCTTTGCATATAAATGTAAAAACTAGGAGTTATTAGCAAATAAACAATTTGGGGCGATTCTATCAGACATTTCACTAACAGACAAAACAATACCGATGATAAAAAGTACAATTTCCTCATTCGTTCTTTTTCTAGCTATCTCTTGCGTTTCATTGGCACAAAATGTCCCAATACTAGACTTTTCAGTTAATAATTTTGGGCAAGTCCAATTGGGAATAGAAGCAAAGGCTGATAAATATTACGTTTTAACTACTTTACACCAACCTAATCTTACTTATGAGTCGCCAACTTCCATAACTATGGGTGTAGATGGAAATATGATAATCTCTGAGCCTCTTGCCGCTTTTCCTCAACAAAACTATAAGATTACTGAACATTCGATTGCCAACCCAGATGATACAGATGGAGATGGTATAGATGACATTACAGAGTTTAATGATATGCCCAGACAAGCACCACTTAACTTTGCTGAGGCTATTGATTTCGCAGATGGTACAACCTCCATAGACAATGCTGAAACTTTCGCTAGTATGGCGGTAGTAGCCGATGTACCCTGGGCGCCTTTTCTCAATGGCCAACAATTTGTGAAATTCGGAATACTGGATAGAGACACTGACGAACCAAAGGTGTATTTTATAAATAGTAACACATGGTTTATTCATGCAGAATTTTTCAATGCGATTCCAGCAACTGTTAATGGAGATGATGGCTCGGGCGAAATAGTTTTCAACCCTAATGAAATACTTCCTAATGGAGTAATTGGAAGTTATTCATTTAATTTCTCATTTGGAGACGCAATGTCTTTCGAAGCGACTCAAAGAACGTTTGAATTATTAGCTGCTAATATGCCATTCCTTCAAAATAACTTCCAACATTTTATTGGAGATGGAGGAGAGATACAACACGAAACACAATATGCAGATGACTTTATTGGATCAAGGATAAATGTTGTTTTAGAATCTGAGGTTTTTGGAGATATAGATTATATACCATTCAACGAAGCAGAAGGTTTTGGCTTCTTTAGAAAAATGGAATTGGATGAAAATCCAGGATCTAGGGATATTGTACTCTACGATGCATTACCTAATTCATTACCCAGAGTAGGAGGAATAATTACTTCAGTAGTTCAGACACCTCTATCTCATGTCAATTTGAGAGCTATACAAGACAATGTCCCTAATGCTTATATTAAAGAACCATTAGCTATCCCTCAGATTACTAACCTTTTAGGCAAGTATATTTACTACAAAGTAACCGCAGACGAATACGAAATTCGAGAAGCTAGTGTAGAAGAAGTCAATGAATGGTATGAAAATATAAGACCTACTCAACCACAAATCCCTGAAAGGGATCTTAGCCAGACAAGTATATTACCATTGGATGACATAGAGTTTGAAATGTCCGTTTCTTTTGGGGCTAAATGTTCAAATGTAGCTACTATGAGAAGATTTGGATTACCAGAAGGCACAATCCCTAATGGATTTGGTATACCATTCTATTTCTATGATGAGTTTATGAAGTATAATGGATTTTACGATGATGTACAGACCATGATAAATAATCCAGATTTCATTAGTGATCTAGAGACACGTATAGACATGCTTAAAGATTTCCGAAAAGAAATAAAGGATGCCCCTATGCCACAATGGATGCTAGATGAACTTCAAGCTATGCATGATATGTTTCCAGAAGGTACATCGGTGCGATGTAGATCTAGTACTAATAATGAAGATTTACCTGGATTTAGTGGCGCAGGATTATATACTTCCAAAACACAGCATCCTGATGAAGGTCATATATCAAAATCGGTGAAGCAAGTTTATGCCAGCATGTGGAATTTCCGAGCATATGATGAAAGAGATTTTTATCGAGTAGATCAATACATAGCCGCAATGGGAATTTTATGCCACCCAAATTTTGAGGATGAAAAATCCAATGGTGTAGGAGTAAGTATAGATCCAGTATTCAATACAGAAAATACATTTTACCTCAATACTCAAGTTGGTGAATTCTTAATTACAAATCCTGATGCCAATTCAATTCCTGAAGAAATTCTATTGTATCAAGACCCAGATGAAGGCTACTTGGTGTTAAGGAATTCTAATTTGGTGCCAATTGGTCAGTTAGTTATGGGTGAGGAATACCTTAACCAAATGAGAGATTATCTCCAAATTATACATGATGAATTTGCTCTATTATATAATGTGGTTGGTGTAGAAGGATTTGGAATGGACATCGAATACAAAGTGACTGCTGAAGACCAATTAATTATTAAGCAAGCTAGACCGTGGGTCTCATTTTGGGCAGATATCAAATCTACATTTGATCTAGGCGTAGAACAACTCACAGCACCGGCTACTTCCGCTAGTTTGGGAGATGCAGAAATAGTCAAGATCCAAATTGACAATAAAGGAATCCGAGTTATGAAAGACTTTGAAATTTCTCTCTTTGTTGATAATCAATTTGTTGAAACTTTAGAAATTTCAGATGAAGTTAATCCTCAAACTTCTGCTGAATTTCAATTTAATATTCCTCAAGACTTTTCTACTGTAGGTGACTATGACATTAGAGCTATAGTGGCACATGTTGAAGATGGTTATGGTGCTAATGATACATTAGATATAGTACTCAGTAAATTACATCCTCTCGAAGGCGGAATTACTATTGTAAAAGGTATATCCAAATGTGAAAGCCAAATAGATATTACCGCTAATGTTACTAACTATGGAGAATCTACTTTCTATGACACTGAAATAGAGATAATTGTCAATGGATTAGTCGTCGATACAATTAATTATGACTTTGGTATTCCGTACTTAGTTGATGTAGACATATTAATTCCAATCACAGAAAATATTCAACAATTCGACAATCAAATTACATTAAATTTATTAAGAGTAAACGAAGAACAAGATGCTGTTTTAAATAACAATACAGCAATGATTAGCACTGATTTAGATTCTACTCATGATTATATAACCATAATAATAAATGCTGATAATTACCCTCAAGAAACATCTTGGGCTATATACGATGAGTTGAATAATGAACTTATTGAGACTGGCGAATTATCCCCACAAGATTCGGCATATGCACAAGAAGTTTGTGTGGATTATACTTCTTGTTTATCCTTAACAATCTTTGATTCTTATGGTGATGGAATATGCTGTGGATATGGTATTGGAGATTTTTTATTGACTAATTCAAATGGTGAGATACTTTTTACTAACAATGGCGAATTCGGTAGTCAAGCAATAGAGTTATTCTGTCCTAATGGAGAAGGTTGTACGTTTACTACAGATATCGAAACTACCTTAGCCTCAAATGAAGAGGCTACAGATGGCACTATCACAATCAATCCTATTGGTGGATTTGCGCCTTACGAATTTAGCATCGACGGTGGTGCAACATTTGTATCTAACAACGCTTTCACAAATCTAGCTCCTTCCGATTATATGATAGTAGTAAGGGATGCTTCCAAAACATGCTTCCAAGAAGAAACGATAACTGTGGACTACGATATACTAGAAAGTATAAATGATATTTATTTAGGCAACATCAAAGTATATCCTAATCCTACAAGAGAGAATTTCATTATCGAGATAGATGAATCTTTCGAGGTACTCCGAGATATTAATATTGAAATATATGATTTTCTAGGAAGGTTAACTCAAAGTAATACAATCTCTAGAAATAGTCAAAATCTTAAAACTTCATTGTCGTTAGCGGAATATAATTCTGGTAGCTACATAGTAAAATGTTACAATGAGAATTTTGAAGTTCATTTTAAAGTGATAAAGATTTAAGCGAGATCATACTTATAAATAATACAGTTATAGAAGATGACCGTTTACCTCTAATGAGATAAATAGACATTTATTTTAATGCCTATATTTCATTCTACCCAACTTCAGTCAATAACAAATTACATCCTCGAGCTTCGGACATATCCAGTCTCCCAGTTAATACTAATTGATTTTTACTATTGATATATCCAGTATCCTCAGTCATGATGAATGAGCAACTATCAATATTAGCTAAGTCAGTAAGACAGACCACTCCTTGCTTTCCTGTAGCTGAAGGTGATAAAGGATCTGTAATATCCATGATCTTCGCGCTAAGAAATATATTTTGATCGAAAGCTCCAAATCCAATCGAATAGAGTTGAGAACTGAGTTCTGTCATACCATACTCGGAGTAAATAGATGATACACCAAAAGACTCTTGCAACCGTCTGTGCATCTCAGCCTTAGGGAGCTCTTTTCTTTGGCCTTTCATTCCACCAGTTTCCATAATGATCAAATCAGGAAAGTCTAATGCATACTTCTCAGCGAAATCCATCAAGGCAAAACTGACACCGAAAAGTACAGTGGGCTTTCTATTGGCCTGGCAACGCTTAAGAGAATCGTATAACTTATCATGATCATAAAGATAGAAGTCACTCTCTGCATGCGCAGATATCTTAATAAAATGTTGCATCATATCGATCAGCGATGATCCTTCACGTTCTAAATAGTTAGGTAGTAAAACTAGATAGACGTAATCCACAATAGGTCCGTAATGGGATTCATAGATTTTAACTGTTTGGTTTAGATAAGTTTGGCGATCTCTGATATGATGCAGGCTTCTGCCTGTCTCGGTAGTTCCACTACTTGAATATGTAATCTCCGTTAAATCTTCTCCAGTTATGACTTTATGATGCTTAAAGCCCGATATAGGCAAATAGGGTATATCACAAGCTTGATGTACTGCTCTATTTCCGAGATTAATAAGGTATTCAGCGTATACAGGATTATATTTTTTCTGATATTGATAGATATCTATGACGAGTTGCTCATAGTTTTCATCAGACACTTGAGCCACTCTGTCGAGTAATTCTTCTCTACGGCTATCTATATGGATTTTTGAAGTGATAAGAA
>Ga0228634_1000742_pt1 | contig 21865 bp, 19 predicted proteins | sample 42DmetaG_FD_190063 | JGI IMG/M metagenome (GOLD analysis project Ga0228634, IMG submission 190063) | Seawater microbial communities from Monterey Bay, California, United States - 42D | ecosystem: Environmental > Aquatic > Marine > Coastal | place: USA: California | collected 2016-09-27 | reverse complement strand
CGGACCAAAGACATCCTTTTGTGGATGCTCTCGACCAAGATGTTGCCTGCGGTGGGTGTGCTTTACCCGATCTCGCTGATCTTTGTGGAGTTCAACCTGCTGGACACGCGCCTTGGTCTGATCGTGGTCCTGATGCTGATCAACCTGCCGATCATCGTCTGGATGCTCTACACATACTTCCGCGAAATACCGGGTGAAATCTTGGAAGCGGCCCGTATGGACGGCGCAACCCTGCGCGATGAGATCCTCTACGTGCTGACGCCCATGGCGGTCCCCGGCATCGCCTCCACGCTGCTCCTGAACTTCATCCTCGCTTGGAACGAAGCTTTCTGGACACTCAACCTAACAGCGGCCAACGCGGCCCCTCTGACAGCCTTTATCGCAAGCTACTCCAGCCCCGAGGGCCTGTTCTTCGCCAAGCTTAGCGCGGCATCCACGATGGCCATTGCGCCAATCCTCATCCTTGGCTGGTTCAGCCAGAAACAACTTGTCCGAGGCCTGACCTTCGGCGCGGTGAAATAAGGAACCCGAACGATGGGACAGATTGAACTTAAACAGGTTACCAAAAGCTTTGGCGACGTTCAGGTCATTCCACCTTTGGACCTGACCATCCATGACGGTGAATTCACCGTCTTTGTCGGCCCCTCGGGTTGTGGCAAGTCCACCCTTCTGCGGCTGATTGCAGGGCTGGAGGACATCACCACCGGCCACATCGAGATCGACAGCAAGGATGCAACTGCCCTGGTGCCCGCCAAGCGCGGTCTGGCGATGGTGTTCCAATCCTATGCGCTTTACCCGCACATGTCGGTGCGCAAGAACATCGCCTTTCCGCTGCGGATGGCCAAGATGGACAGCGCAGAAATCGACAAACGCGTCAATGCCGCGGCAAGCGTTCTGAACCTGACGGACTACCTTGATCGCCGCCCCGGACAGCTGTCCGGTGGTCAGCGTCAGCGGGTCGCCATTGGCCGCGCCATTGTCCGTGAGCCCGCAGCCTTCTTGTTTGATGAGCCGCTCTCGAACCTTGATGCCGCGCTGCGCGTTGGTATGCGCCTCGAAATCTCGGAGCTACACAAACGGCTTGAGACGACGATGGTTTATGTGACCCACGATCAGGTCGAAGCCATGACCATGGCTGACAAGATCGTCGTCTTGCAGGCCGGTGTGATCGAACAGGTTGGCACTCCGCTTGAGCTGTACCGTGCGCCACGCAACACATTTGTTGCGGGCTTCATTGGCTCGCCCCGGATGAACCTGATCGAAGGCCCCGAGGCCGCCAAACACGACGCCGCCACCATTGGCGTCCGCCCCGAACATATCGACGTCGTCGAAAGCGGTGGCCAATGGCAGGGCACCGTTGGCGTGGCCGAGCATCTTGGCTCCGACACCTTCTTTCACATCCACAACACCGGCCTTGCAGAAACACTGACCGTGCGCGCCATCGGCGACGTGAGCCTGCAACATGGTGACACGATCCACCTGAACCCACGTGCCGATGAAATCCACCGGTTTGACGCTCAGGGCCTGCGGATTGCGAAATGAGGCTAAAGGGTAAAACCGCGCTGATTACCGGTGCCGCGCGCGGCATCGGTGAAGCCTTTGCCCGGGCCTACATCGCCGAAGGCGCACGCGTGTGTATCGCCGATATCGACATCGAACGTGCCCGTGAAACAGCCAATGCTATCGGCGCAATCGCGATCCAAATGGATGTCGCAGATCAGGACAGCATCGATGCAGGTGTCGCCGAGGCGATTGCCCAGATGGGCCAGATCGACATCCTTGTGAATAACGCGGCCCTCTTTTCCGCCGCCCCCGTGGTCGAGATTGAGCGCGCCGATTTTGCCCGCATCTTTGACATCAACGTCGCTGGCACCCTGTTCACGATGCAGGCCGTGGCCAAACACATGATTGCGCGCGGTAACGGCGGCAAGATCATCAACATGGCCAGCCAAGCCGGTCGCCGCGGCGAGCCATTGGTCGCGGTCTACTGCGCAAGCAAGGCTGCCGTGATTTCGCTGACGCAATCGGCGGGCCTGAACCTGATCGAACACGGGATCAACGTAAACGCCATCGCACCCGGTGTGGTCGATGGTGAACACTGGGATGGCGTGGACGCCTTTTTCGCCAAACACGAGGGCAAAGCCCCTGGCCAGAAAAAGGCCGAAGTGGCCGCCGCTGTGCCCTTTGGCCGGATGGGCCGGGCCGAAGATCTTACTGGTATGGCCGTCTTTCTGGCCTCCCCTGACGCAGATTATGTCGTTGCACAGACTTACAATGTCGACGGCGGGAATTGGATGAGCTGATGAATACGCAAAACCTGCGCAGCACGCGGACTAAGTTGTCGAATGCCACACTGGGCGCGTTGCCTAAGGATATCGTAACGCCTCGTTACGACCGCACGGCCCTGACCCCCGGCATCGTCCACATTGGTGTGGGCAACTTTCACCGCGCGCACCAGGCGTGGTATCTGCATCGCTTGATGCAGGCAGGTGACGCACTGGATTGGGCCATCGTCGGCGCAGGTGTCCGCCCCTTTGATGAGGCACAACGACAGAAGCTTGCACAGCAAGACTACATGACCACGTTGGTCGAGTTGTCCCCCGATGGACGCTCAGCCGAAGTCGTCGGATCAATGATCGACTACCTGCCGATTGAGCCGGGCAATGGTCCGCTGATCGCACGCATGGCGCAACGCGATATCCGTATCGTGGCCCTCACGGTGACCGAAGGCGGGTACTACATCGATCCGGTGACCAAAGCGTTTGACGCCCAACATCCCGACATGATCCATGATGCAGCCAACCCCAACACGCCGAAAACAGCGTTCGGTGCAATGGTTGCGGCCCTGCGCGCACGGCGCGACGCGGGCCTTGGCCCCTTTACCGGGATGAGCTGTGACAACCTACAAGGCAACGGTGAAATCTTGCGCCAAACGGTCGTATCGCTGGCTCGGATGTCCGACCCGGTACTGGCCGATTGGATCAATGATGCCTGCACCTTTCCCAACTCGATGGTGGATTGCATCGTGCCCGCCACCGGCCCCCAAGAGTTGGAGCTGATCCAAACCTTTGGCGTGGATGATGCCGTGCCCGTGACCCATGAGAACTTTCGCCAATGGGTGATCGAGGACGCCTTTTGCGCGGGTCGCCCCGCCTGGGACAAGGCTGGCGCGACATTCACCGACGCCGTCCATGATTTTGAAGCGATGAAAATCCGCATCCTCAACGGTGGGCATCAGATCATTGCGGGCGCTGGTGAGATGCTCTCGCTCAAGACAATCGCGGATTGCATGGGCCATAACAGCGTCGCGGCGCTGTTGTCCAAGGTCACTCACACTGAGATCGTGCCCTTGGTCAAAGCTGTCCCGGGCATGACGCCCGACGCCTATACCGATCTCATCGCGCGTCGGTTCTCAAACCCCGAAATTGTGGATACGACCCGACGCGTGGCTTTTGACGGGGCCTCCCGCCAGCCCGGCTTTATTGTGCCGACCATCCGTGACGGTCTGGCTGCTGGCACGCCGGTTGAGGGCCTCGCGCTTGTGTCCGCCGCCTGGGCGCGCATGTGCGAAGGCACCCGCGAAGACGGCAGCACGATTGAGCCAAACGACCCCTTCTGGGACGACCTGAACACGGTGGCAAAAGCCGCCAAGACCGATCCAAAGGCGTGGCTGGCGCAGAAACAGTACTACAACGACCTTGCGTCCGAGCCACGGTTTGCGACCGCGTTCTGCGAATGGCTTGAGATGATCTGGCGTGACGGGTTGGAACGCACTATCGCCGCATATCTCGCGCGCTAGACTTGCGAATTCTGTCTAAACGAGTGCTCCGATGACCCAGATCACACCTGAGACACTGGTCCAAAGGATCAAGACCCTGAGTGGGCAAGACCGCAAGCTGATCGCAATTGCGGGCGCGCCCGGTTCCGGCAAGTCGACCTTGGCAGAGGATTTGGCACATCAGCTCGGCCCAACCGCCGCCGTGATGCCGATGGACGGCTTTCACCTCGACAACGACACCCTGCACGCCATGGAACTATTCCACCGCAAAGGCGCGCCTGAGACGTTTGACGCCGACGGTTTTGTCGCCCTGATCAAACGGTTGCGCGGTGATGACACCGTGCCCTACCCCACATTTGATCGCGACGCCGACCGGACTGTTCCGGACGGCGGGCAGATCAACGAGACTACGCGTATTGTGCTGGTTGAGGGCAATTACCTTTTGCTGAACCAATTCCCTTGGGACAGTCTTGCGGGGTTGTTCGACATGACCGTGCGGTTGGTCGTAAATCATGAAACCCTCGCGGCCCGGCTGATCACGCGCTGGATTGACCACGGCCTCAGCCCAGAAAATGCGCGGGACCGAGCACTTGGCAATGACATGGTCAACGTGCGCTATGTCGATGCCCACTCCTTTGACCCCGATTACGTGATCCGCTCAAGCTGAGGCGGTGCCGCGCTGCAATCGCGACAGCAGGACCGGGGTTAGATACATCGGAATTTGATAGCATCCGACGAAGATCATCAACGGTGCCGCGACCTCTTCCGGTAGGACAATCAGGAACAGCGCGATGTTGCGATTTCCTGCATAGATCGCAGTTGGCACGGGGATGTCCCAGTTGCGCGCCTGCGATAGGCACACCGTGACCACCACCAGCACGATATTGATGGCTAGCGCCGCCAACAGCCAGCCCGCCAAGGCCAATGGATCGCTGCGCAACAGTGGACCAATCGCGCTCATCAATCCAACAACCACGATGGCGAGCAAAAGGGCGGCGCAGCCGTCCAACGCGGCTTGGGGCCGCGGTGCCGACAAGGCCGGAAAGGCACGGCGCACGCCAAACCCCACGCCCACGGCACAAAGGATCGCGACCAACAACCCAAACGACAAGCCAAGCGCGCTCAGCGCGCCACCGCCCGCGGGATCAAGGATCAACAGGACCGGCAAAGCCGTCAGAGGGAAGAGTGCCGTACCCAGCACCAAAAGCCGCATCCCCGGCGCAGGGTCTTGGCCCATCATGACCGCAAAGTTTGGCGCCCCGGTCAGTGACGGTGCCGCTAGCATCAGGCACACCGCCAAGGCGATCGGCCAATGCAGCAGCCCGAATACTCCAAGCAACCCCACCACCACCAAGGGCAGGCACGTTTGCAGCAGACCAATGCGGATCAGTGCGGGACGCAGATCATCCAGATGCCCAAGCGCCTGACGCGCCCCGACCCGGATGCCCGTCACACACAACAAAAGGGCGATGAGTGGCCCAACCCACGGACGCAATGCCTGTGACAGGACCGGCACAAACAGCCCCACCAACAGACCCGCAATCAGGCAATAGCGCCCGTGGCGTGCGATCCAGATGAGGCAGCCCACCAAGAAACGCGGCACGCCCTAGGGGGCCTGTCGCATGTTTTCAGGCAACCACATCGCGATGTCTGGGAACCAGATCAAGACAAAGCACATCAGGACCATAATCAAGAACATCGGGAACGCCGCTCGGGTGATATAGCCCATCTCATGCTCCGTCATGCCCTGTAGCACAAACAGGTTGAACCCAATGGGCGGCGTGATTTGCGCCATCTCAACCACGACAACCACAAAGATGCCGAACCAGATGAGGTCAATGCCGGCCTCACGGACCATAGGCTCCACCACGGCCATGGTCAGGACCACCGATGAAATGCCGTCAAGGAACATGCCGAGGATGATGTAGAACACCATTAGGATCATCAGCAGTTCAAACCGCGATAGCTCCATTGTGGCAATCCCGTCAGCCAGTGCGCGCGGTAGACCTGTGAACCCCATCGCAAGCTTCAAGAATGCCGCCCCTGCAAGGATCAGCGCGATCATGGCAGATGTCCGCGTGGCGCCCATCAAGCTCTCGGAGAACGTGCTCCAATTAAGGGACCCCTGCCCGGCCGCCAAAACCAAAGAGCCGATCACACCGATGGCCGCCGCCTCTGTCGCTGTGGCAAGGCCCGCGTACATCGACCCGATCACCACAAAGATCAGCAGCAAGACCGGGATCAAGAACCGCGAATTCGCGAGCTTTTGAACAAAGGACATGCCCGTTTCTTGCTTGGGTGCCCAATTTGGCGACAGCCATGAATAGACCGCGACATAGCCCATGAACATCAAGGCCAGACACAGGCCCGGAAAGACGCCCGCAAAGAACAGCTGCGTGATGGATTCGTTGACCGTCACACCGTAAACGATCAACGCCAGTGACGGCGGGATCATCAGGCCCAACGTGGCCGCCCCCGCAAGCGTGCCGATGATCATCGCCTCCGGGTAGTTGCGCGAGCGTAGCTCTGGGATGGACATCTTGCCCACCGTCGTCAGCGTCGCCGCGGACGAGCCAGACACGGCGGCAAAGACCGTGCAGCCCACGATATTGGTGTGCACCAGCCCGCCGGGCAGCCGCGCCAACCAAGGCGAGAGGCCCCGAAACATATCCTCGGACAGGCGGGTGCGAAACAGGATTTCACCCATCCAAATGAACAGCGGCAGCGCCGTAAGCGTCCAGCTAGAGGATGACGCCCAAATGGTGGTGATCATGGTGTCGCCCACGGGACGGCTGGTGAACAGCTCCATCCCGACCCAAGCGACGCCCATCAGGGCAAGGCCGACCCAAACGCCCGACCCCAACAACAGGAACAAAACGAAAAGGAACAGCGCGATTGCATAGAGTTCGTCCATCGGGCTACTCCGCGAAACTTTGATCGACGAGATCGCGCTTAATGCGGTGATCCCCTCGGAAGATGACATGAACAAGGTGATCCGTAAGCGAGATGGCCAAAATGCCCCCGCCGATCACCATGACAGATTGTGGTATCCAAAGGGGCGTGGCGTCCTGCGCTTGGCTGACCTCATTGAATTTCCACGACCAAAACGTGAACCAATAGGCATAGTAGGTGAAGTACCACATCACCGCGCTCGCGATGCCAAAGCACCAGACCTCAAGCCAGCGGCGCGCGGCTTTTGGCAGCGCATTCAACACCAGCGACACGCGGATATGCGACCCACGGTTCAGCGCATTGGCGAAAGCAAAAAAGCTCGCGGCGGCCATGGAATAACCCGCGTAGTTCGCCGCGCCGGGAAAAATCTCACCGGTCCAGCGGGCGACCATTTGTGCGACAATAAGAAGGAGGATCGCAATCAGACACAGCGCGGCCAGAACTCCGGCGGCAAGGTACAGAAAGTCGAGCGTGCGGCGCAGGCCGCGTAGGGCAGCGGTCATGGTACTCTCTCGGGCGTTTGGGAAAGGAAACGGGCCAGCCCTGGTGTGGACTGGCCCGAGAAAGTAACGATCTTATTGCGCGTTGTAGGCGTCGAGGATCGCGGCACCGGTTTCACCGGCAGCTTCCAACCATTCGGCGGCCATGATCTCACCGACCTTGCGCAGATCGCCCATCAGTTGGTCACCTGCGGGCTGAACGCTCATGCCGCCAGCGGCCAGACCAGCCAGCGTGAAGCCGGTGTATTCCTTGGCGCGCCATGTACCGGCGTACTCAGCCATCGAGGCACATGCGTTGATGACGTTTTTGTTCTGCTCGGACACGCCGTCCCAGACGTCATTGTTGATCAGCATATAGTTGCGCGGCAACCATGCATCGACCGAATAGAAGTGGCTCAGGCTTTCCCAGACCTTGCGGTCGTAGCCAGTTGCACCCGAGGACACCATGGATTCTGCCACACCTGTCGCAAACGCTTGGCTGATCTCAGCGGCTTCAATCGAGACGGGCAGCATTTTGGTCAGCTCAGCCATACGCGCAGTTGCGTTGTTGTAGGAGCGGAACTTGAGACCTTCCATGTCAGCGGCCGAATTCACTTCTTTGTTAAAGTACAGACCCTGTGGTGGCCACGGAACCGAATACAGCATGGTCATGTTTTGCTCGGCCAAGAGCTCATTGAGGTGAGGTTTTGCCGCGGCATACAGTTTGTCATGTTCATCAAACGACGACACGAGGAACGGCACGGAATCCCAGCCGAAAATCGCGCTTTCGTTTTGGTGGCCGGACAACAGACGCTCACCCAGAGGGACTTGGCCCGTTTGAACGGCACGCTTAATGTCACCGCCCGCAAACAGCGAACCCGAGGGGTGTGTGGTGACTTCGATGTCGCCGCCTGTGCCGGTTGTCACACATTTCGCGAACTCAGCACCCGTTACTGAGTGGAAGTTTGAGCCGGAATAGGCCATAGGCAGGTCCCACTTTTCCTGCGCCATTGCAGGCATTGCCAGCATTGTGGTCGCCGCTAGAGCGACGCATGTTTTTGAGATTTTCGTCATTGTAGTCTCCCGGTTGTATCTTTTGTTTTTTGTGTCGTTGCAGTTTTAGCCAAAGCGCATTGGATCGAAAGCGGCCAAATCGCTATTTACCGGCTGGTCCGCAACAAGACCTGCAACGATCCTTCCTGTTTTGGGTCCGCCGGTCAATCCAATGTGGTGATGGCCAAAAGCCGTGTACACGCCAGAGCCGCGCACCTGCCCAATCAGGGGCAGACTGTCGGATGGCGCAGGCCGGTGCCCCAGCCATTCCACCTCGCCGGTGGCCTTTAGCTCCGGAAACGCGGATTTCGTGTGTTTGCGCAACAGATCAAGCGCAGCTTTCGAAGCGCCAGCCTCTAGGCCGCCAAATTCGACCACCCCCGCACACCGCAGACCTGCGGCCATCGGCGTGGCCACGAACTTACCGCTTGCGACCATAATGGGGTGCGAAGGTCCGCCCGTCGCATCCTCAAATATGATGTGATAGCCGCGCTCAGTCTCAATCGGGATCGAAAGACCCAGCTTCTTCATCAAGGGCTTGGACCAAACGCCCGTCGCCAAAATGGCGCGATCACAGGAAATGGTGCCTGCATTGGTTTGAACGGATGTGATTTTGTCGTCCGTCAGGTCAAAATCCTTGATCTCGGCTTGGATGATCTTGCCGCCCAGCGCCTCAAACACCTTGGCCAGTGCTTTGACGTAGCCACCCGGATCGCGGATGTAGCCGTGGTCCTTCATGGTCGCCAAAAGGCCAACGCTGGGGGACAGGTTTGGCTCATACTCACGCACCGCCGCACCCTCGCGCAGTTCGGGCACAAAACCGGCGTCCCGGCGCAACCCCCATGTGTAGGCATCCCCCTCAAACGCGGCGCGGTTCGCGTAGGCAAAGGAATAGTCGCAGTCGTTAACCCAATCCTGCGCGCCCGTATCGGCAACCAGCGATTTGTGCTGCGCCACGGTGTCGGCGACAATTTCTGTCAGCCCCTTTGAAATCCGGCGTGTGTCACTGTCGTTGGCGTTTGACAGGTACTTGAGCAGCCAAGGCATCAGCTTGGGCAAGTATCCCCATTTCAAAAACAATGGGAACTCGGGGTCAGCCAGCATGCTGGGTGCCTTGCGCACAAGGCCGGGCGCGGTAACGGGCGCCACGGAACAGGCGGCCAAAACGCCAGCGTTGCCATGGGATGTGCCCTCGCCCGGCGCAAGCCGATCGATGATTGTGACCTCCGCCTGCCCCATACGCCGTAGCCAAATCCCCGCGGAAACCCCAACGATCCCCGCTCCGGCGATAATCACGTGTTCGGGCATGCTTTTCTCCGGCTATCCAAATCGCATTCAGTGCTGTATGCAATTCAAGCCACAGTGCTGCCGACATTACAAGGCTGAGGCTCCTTTTTGCGACGCTACTAAAAACGAGACACTTTGAAACCTGTAAAACAGAACACAGATGGCTCCGTAAGCGCGCTCTATGCCCAGCTGCGCGAAATGTCGGCATCTTTTGCGTTTAAGCCCGGCCAACGGATCAACGAATCCGCCTTGTCACGCGACCTTGGCGCAAGTCGTACGCCCCTACGAGAAGCCTTGAACCGATTGGTTGCCGAGGGATTAGTCGATTTCCACGCGGGGCGGGGTTTCTTTTGCCGCGCCCTGTCCGAGACCCGTATTCAGCATCTTTATGATGTGAGGGTCGCGATTGAATGCCAAGCCGTCCGCCAAGCGACCCAGTGCGCGCGTACTGCGGACTTGGACGCCATCGACTTGGCGCTGGATCAAGCACATGATGAATACCAGAGCTGCACCGCTCCCATCCGTCTGATGGAACTGGACGAGGCGTTTCATATGCAATTGACCGCCCTTACCGGAAACGTGGAATTACAAAGCCTGCTCGCCACAATCTACGATAAAGTCCGCTTTGTGCGTATCGCTGACCTACGCCGTAGACAGGCAGAGGGTCGATCCACGATAGATCGCCACAAACGTATCATTGCAGTGATGCGCACCGGCGATGGCATGGCCGCATCCGAGGCCATGCGCGATCACATCCAAGAGCGTGCCCAGCACGCAGCCGAGGCTGTTCGCCTTGCTTATGCAGATATTTACGCCCCACAGGAGGCCTCCGAATGACCACACGAGGTGGAAAAACAGTCTTTGGCGCGAGCGTCGGGATTTTAATGCTGAACACCCGGTTTCCGCGCATTCCCGGTGATATCGGCAATGCCGCGACGTGGCCTTTTCCAGTGCACTACAAGGTCATCCCCGCAGCCACGCCCGACAACGTTGTGCGCGGGGATGCCACGCCCTTGCTTGGGGCTTTTATCGACGCCGGGCGCGAGCTGCTTGAATTGGGTTGCGACGGGATCGCGACCAACTGCGGGTTTCTTGTGCCGTTTCAAACCGAAATGTCGCGCGCCCTTGGGGTGCCGGTGGCCTCCTCGTCGTTGCTACAGGCACCTTTGATCCGGATGTCCCTACCTGCGGATCAAACGCTGGGGATTTTAACCATTTCGTCCGAAACCCTAACGACCGCCCACCTGGATGCCGCGGGCATCCCGCATGACACCCCTGTCGGGGGCACAGGGGCGGGGTCGCACTTTACGACACGGGTGCTCGGCGATGCAGATGAGATCGATTTTGAACAAGCACGCGCCGACAACGTCACCGCGGCGCTGCGGTTGGTCCAAGACCACCCGAATATCGGGGCGATCTTGTTGGAATGCACCAATATGGTGCCCTATGCCGCCGATATCCGCCGCGCGACCGGGCGACCTGTGTTCTCAATCTATACTTATCTTTTATGGTTCCAAGCGGGCCTCTTGCCCCGACGCTTCCCAACCAATCTAGATGATGTCCCCTTTGCAACGTTATGAGCGATCATCGCATCCCCCAGATGCACGTACACCGCGTCTCGATCCCTGCGCGCGCGGTGCATTCGCATGGTACAGGTGATGTCGGCGGTATCAACGTAGCCTTACCTGAGCTGCCAACCGACAGCGGGCTGACCGGCAGGGGCTAGGCCTCGCCCGTGTTCACCGGCACACAAGAGCGTACAACCAATCAGTCGACAGTGTTTGGTGATCCACATGCCACGACCTTTGTGGATCTGAATATTGCAAAGGCCTGCGTAGGGAACAACTTCCCCACAGATATAGGCCCTATGGGGGATGCGCGGCGCAGGCCAAAAACCTGTCGCGCTTTTACTACGAAACCTCAGGCCTCTTCGATCAACTCGGGGCCGCATGCTCGGTTCGAATTGACGGCGCGGTCAACGGCGTGCCGGGCGATACGACCTTCGGGGGCTGCGTGCATCAAACGCGCCGCACCGCGCCCGCCTTCACCAAGCCACAAGGCCCAATCATCGGGGGCAATGGTGACCGGCTCGCGGTGATGGATATCTACCATAGACGGCCCCGCCGCACAGGACACGATCGCGCAGGTCACAAGGTCCTGCCATTCCTGCCAAATACCGGCAAAGACCATGGGGCTGCCGTCGAAATTATAGAAATAGTGCGGCCAGCGAAGCCCCTCATCATCCTTGGTCCATTCATAAAAGCCAGAGGCCGGGATAAGGCAGCGCCGGGTGCGACACGCCTCTCGAAAGGCGGGTTTGTTCGCGATGGTTTCGGCCCGCGCATTAATCAAAAGCGGGCCATCGTTAGGCTGTTTGTACCACGACGGAATAAACCCCCAACGCATCGCCCGTAGACGCCGCGATTGCCCATCGCTGACCACAGTCGCGACCGGATTGGTGGGGCAGACGTTGTAGTTGGGAACCTCGGGCAAATCATTGCCCAAGGTCGCGTTGAACAGATGCGCCATGGCATCGTGGGGCAACGTATGTGCAAACCGCCCACACATCGCTTAGGACGTGCGGCCCTTGCGCGCGGCACCAACTGCACCCAGTACTGCCAAGGCTGCCAGCAGGCTCCAGGCGCCCGCGGGCAGCGGCACAGGTGAGACGAGAAGCGAGCTTTGATTGGCCCCCTGACGGAAGGCATCCGCAATCAGGCTATGGGCTACACCATTGGGGTGCACGCTGTCCCAAAACAAGAAGCGATCGGCCTGCCCGCCCGCAATACACGCAAGCGTAGATAGGCAGGCGTCCGTGACGTTGGTGATACCGGCGGCTCCCGGATCGGCCAGAAGCCCACCGCTAAGAGCGGCAAAATCAAACAGCCGCACATCATTATACAGCGCAGGGTTCGCCACAAACTGCTGGGCCATGATTTCATTAAAAGCCGCAGTCGCGGTGCTGGCGGCTTGCGGATCGCTATCGCCCTCAATCTGCACGCGAGGCGTCACGGATACATCGATGGAATTGACCAGCACAAGATCGCGCAGGCCAAGAGCCGCAAGCGTCTCGACCTGACCGCGCACAGCCCGGGCAGCCGTCCGCGCCAGTTGCAACGCATCGGGCAGTTTGGCAGCCGCAAACAGATCATTGCCCCCAAAGAACAACACCCCCAAAGGCCGTGGACCTAAAAGTGCTGCATTTGCCGTTTGCGTGAATCCTTTGAACAGGTCGACCTGAAAGGCCAAATCCGGTGAAGCGTCCGCATCCGTCACGGCTTTTGCCCCCCCAAACGCAAGATTGAGCGACAGACGCCCCGCGTTGGTGAAATCCTGCCCGACCTGATCGGCCCAAACCGCATCGTTCGAGAATTGGCCGTTAAAGTATGGCGGTGGCGGGAACGTGCCCCCCGATTGGGCAAAGATGTTACCCGTATCGCTGAGACTGTCGCCCAAAACGACAAGGCTTGAATAGGTGTTTGGCAACGTGGCGGCGGGGGCGGCCACGGTCCACAGGGCCGCAATAGTGGCCACGAATGTTTTGGTTTTTGAAAACATGATCTCTCCTTCCAGAGAAAAAGTGCGGCAAAGGCGCCGCACACCTTGGTGCAAAATGCGCGGGGCGATCTAGACCGCCGCGCGCGATATCACTGACGCATGGCGTTACTTGGCCGTGATGCGACCATCCGTGTAGGGCGTGTAGCTGCCCCCTTTGGCAGCGATATAATCTGCCAACACCTGCTCAACACCGGGGCCGAAATCATAGGCATCCGTTGCAGTTGCAAACATCGCATAGCCGTCGCCGCCATTGCGCATATAGTTGTTGGTGACCACGCCGTAGGTCGCATCAAGGTCAATCGGCGCACCACCCACCATAACGTCCGACACCCGTGATCCGGGGGCGGCACTGGCGTCAAACGCGTAGGTCATGCCGGACACCTGCGGAAAGCGGCCCGCACCCTCCTCGACTTGGCTGACCCCATTTTCAAGTGCAGCCACAATATTCGCGCCAGTGGTGGTAAAGGTCGCAAGCGTGTTTTGGAACGGCAGCACCGTCAGGACTTCGCCCATTGTGATTTCGCCTGCGTCGATCGAGGCGCGTAGCCCCCCACCGTTCTGGATCGCCACTTGGACGCCCTGTGATTTGACCCGGTCCAGCAGGGCATCCGCCACCAAGTTGCCCATCGCACATTCCACCGCGCGACAGACTGCGCGATCACCTTCGATAAAGGCCGTGGTATCGCCGATGACTTGCGCCTTCAGCTCTTCAATTGGGCCCGCCAATTCAGCTACTCGGGCCGCAATGGCTGCGTCCGGTGTCACGCTTGCGTCAATCAAAATGGTGTCGCCCGTGGCCGACGTCACATTGCCGTCCGCGTCAAACTCTAGCACCAAATGGCCCACATATTTGCCATAGGCCCGCGCCTGCACCACGGGCGTGTCGCCTATCATATGAGGATACGAAAACAACGCGCCCTCATCGGTGTTGGAAAACAGAGTGTGCGAATGCCCGCCCACCACAGCGTCAATACCGTCAACGGCTTCGGCGATTGCAAAATCCTTGGGCGCGCCCACGTGGTTCAGCGCGATGATCTTGGTCACGCCATCGGCCTCAAGGGTGGCGACATCTGCGGCCAACGCATCGATCTCATTTTGGAAAATGACGTTTGGACCCGGCGAGGATGTTTCAACTGTGTCCGTGGCCAGCGCCGAGATAATCCCGATCTTTTGGCCACCAACCTCTAGCACGACATGATTACCGACCTTGCCATTCAAGACGTTCGATTGGCTTACGTCCAAATTCCCGGAGATCACGGGAAAGGAAACCATATCAATGAACTCGGCCAGCTTTTCCGGTCCATCGTCAAACTCATGGTTGCCCACCGCCATGACGTCAAAGCCAATGGCCTCCATCATCTCGGCCTCAACCGCGCCCTTATAGGTCGTGTACATCAGTGAACCTTGGAACTGGTCGCCTGCATCCAAAGTGATGACGTTTTCACCCGCCAGTTCGGCGCGCTTGGTGTCCAGAAATGTTTTGAGCCGGGCAGCACCGCCAAAGCATTTGCCTTCGGCATCGTCCTCGGCCCCACAGGTTCCATCAAACCGCGAAATAGGCTCAATCCGGCTGTGCAGATCGTTGATATGCAAAATGTGCAGCGTGTAGCCATCCGCCACCGCCGTGCCCGCGCCAAGCGTTGTCGTCATCGCCAAAGCCGCCGCTGTCGTAAGAAGTTTTTTCATTCTACGATTCCCCTGTTTTAAAGCCGGAATGGTGGCGCGAACCTCTTTGCAAGTCAAAGTCTGAGATGTCTTGACGTTGCGGCTTGGTGGGTGCATCTGCGAGGCATGCTGATTTACAAGATTTTCCGCCGTGCCGAGTGGGCGACACTCCGCGCCACAGGCCTCACACGCGGCGCTCCCGTGGACCTCACGGATGGCTACGTCCATTTTTCCACCGCAGAACAGGCCCGCGAAACCGCGGCCAAGCACTTTAAGGGCGAGGCCGACTTGGTCCTGGCCGCGGTTGATACCGGTACCCTGGGCGATGACCTTAAGTGGGAGGTATCGCGTGGCGGTGCCGAATTCCCCCATCTGTACCGTGTGTTGCGCATCACTGATGTCGCTTGGACGCGCCGCCTGCCCCTGCGCGACGGCGCGCATGTTTTCCCGGATGAAATGCAATGATCGAAGCTCTTGGCCTGCGGGCACTGCGCGCGTTTGACCCCGAAACCGCCCATGGGCTGGCCCTAAAGGCGTTAAACGCAGGGCTTGGGCCAAAACCCGGCCCTGTCACCAGCCAACGGTTGAAATGCACCATTGCCGGATTGGAATTTCCAAACCCCGTCGGGCTGGCTGCCGGGTTTGACAAGAACGCCACGGCCTTGGCAGCGCTGTCCAAGGTGGGTTTTGGGTTTCTTGAGGTTGGCGCGGCCACGCCCTTGCCCCAACCCGGAAACCCCAAACCGCGTCTGTTTCGCCTGACGGAGGATCGCGCAGCGATCAACAGGTTCGGGTTCAACAATGACGGCGCGGATGTCATCGCTGACAGGCTGATGGCCCATAACCCCACAATTCCCGTGGGGCTGAACCTTGGGGCCAATAAAACCAGCACAGACCGTGCAGGCGACTTTGCCCGGGTGATTGCGACCTGTGGGCCCTATGTTGATTTCGCTACGGTCAACGTGTCCTCGCCCAACACCGAAAAGCTGCGCGACCTACAGGGCAGAGCTGCCCTGACAGCCCTTTTGACCGGGGCACTAGAGGCACGCGATGCGCTGCCCAAACGTATTCCGCTGTTCCTCAAAATCGCGCCGGATCTATCCCCGGCGGAGCTAGAAGATATCGCCGAGGTCGCAACATCCCTCAAGCTGGACGGGATCATCACGACCAACACAACGCTAGACCGCACTGGCCTGCAATCGCCCCACGCGGGCGAGGCCGGTGGCCTGTCCGGTGCACCACTGTTCGAACGTGCGACCCGTGTGCTGGCGCAAATGTCCAAACTGACCGACGGGCAAATGCCGTTGATCGGTGTGGGCGGCGTGCGTGACGCGGACACGGCGTATGCAAAAATCTGCGCAGGTGCGACTGCGGTGCAGCTATATACGGCCCTGGTTTATGCGGGGCCGTCGTTGATTGCGGATATCGCGCGGGGCTTGGATGCGCGGATGCGCGCAGATGGCCACACCACGCTTGAACAGGCTGTGGGCTCGCGCCGAAGCGACTGGCTGTAGCCCACGCCTAGGTTTCCCAAAGGAAACCCTCTGCGTGTTCAAAGCGCAATCTGCGTCACATAACCGTCATACTTACGTAGTCCTTGGTATTGGCGAGGTGTTCGGTGCAATCTAGGCATTGTGCACCTGCAGCGTGGGATTCTTCCCACCCCAGACACCCGTGTCTGAAGACCAAGAGGACCTGATCTATGGCCGACTTCCAAAAAATCCTCATAGCCAACCGAGGCGAAATAGCCATCCGTGTGATGCGTGCCGCCAACGAGTTGGGCAAACGCACCGTGGCGATATACGCCGAAGAGGACAAGTTGAGCTTGCACAGGTTCAAGGCCGATGAAGCCTATAAGATTGGCGAAGGCATGGGCCCTGTGGCCGCCTATCTGTCCATCGAAGAAATCATCCGCGTCGCTAAAGCCTGTGGCGCCGACGCAATCCACCCGGGCTACGGCTTGCTGTCGGAAAACCCAGACTTCGTGGACGCCTGCGCCAACAACGGCATCACCTTTATCGGCCCCAAGGCCGAAACGATGCGCAAACTGGGTGACAAAGCCTCGGCCCGGAAGGTCGCAATGGAAGCGGGTGTGCCGGTTATCCCTGCCACCGAAGTTCTGGGCGACGACATGGCCGCCATCAAGAAAGAAGCCGCTGAAGTGGGTTATCCGCTGATGCTCAAGGCATCTTGGGGTGGTGGCGGACGCGGCATGCGTCCGATCTATTCCGAAGATGAGCTTGAAGAAAAGGTCCTAGAGGGCCGCCGCGAGGCCGAGGCCGCATTTGGCAACGGTGAGGGGTATTTGGAAAAAATGATCACCCGCGCGCGCCACGTTGAGGTGCAAATCCTCGGCGACAGCCACGGCCAGATCTATCACCTGTATGAGCGTGACTGCTCGGTGCAGCGTCGCAACCAAAAGGTCGTAGAACGCGCGCCTGCGCCCTACCTCAGTGGTGCCCAGCGCGAAACGATCAACAACCTCGGCAAGAAAATCTGCGAACACGTGAATTACGAGTGCGCAGGCACGGTCGAGTTCTTGATGGATATGAACACCGGTGAGTTTTACTTCATCGAAGTGAACCCCCGCGTGCAGGTCGAACATACTGTGACCGAAGAAGTCACGGGCATTGATATCGTCCGCGCCCAAATCCTGATTGCCGAGGGCAAATCACTGGTTGAGGCCACGGGCATCGCCAGCCAGTACGACGTTCAGTTGAACGGTCACGCGCTGCAGTGCCGCGTCACGACCGAAGACCCGCAGAATAACTTTATCCCTGACTATGGCCGCATCACAGCCTACCGCGGTGCCACAGGTATGGGCATCCGCCTCGATGGCGGCACAGCCTATTCCGGCGCGGTCATCACTCGCTACTACGACAGCCTGTTGGAAAAAGTCACCGCTTGGGCCCCTACGCCCGAAGCTGCGATTGCGCGGATGGACCGTGCCCTGCGTGAATTCCGTATTCGGGGTGTATCGACAAACATCGCGTTTGTAGAAAACCTGCTCAAGCACCCGACGTTCCTGAACTACGAATACACAACCAAGTTCATCGACGACACGCCCGCGCTGTTTGATTTTCAACAACGCCGGGACCGGGCCACGAAAATCCTAACCTACATCGCTGAGATCACGGTCAACGGCCACCCAGAGACCGAGGGCCGCCCCCGCCCCGCCGCTGACATCCGTGCGCCCAAGCCGCCGGTCAAACTGGGCACACCCTTTGCCGAGGGCACGCGCCAGATCCTAGACGCCAAGGGCCCACAAGCGGTGGCGGATTGGATGAAGGCCCAGCCGCAACTGCTGCTGACCGACACCACTATGCGCGATGGCCACCAGTCCTTGCTTGCGGCGCGGATGCGGTCCATCGATATGATCCGCTGCGCGCCTGCCTATGCCAGCAAACTGCCGCAATTGTTGTCGGTGGAATGTTGGGGTGGCGCGACCTTTGACGTGGCCTACCGGTTCTTGCAGGAATGTCCGTGGCAGCGGCTGCGCGACATCCGCGAAGCGATGCCGAACATCATGACGCAGATGCTTTTGCGTGCGTCCAATGGTGTGGGCTACACCAATTACCCTGACAACGTTGTCCAAGGCTTTGTGAAACAAGCCGCTGAGACCGGCGTTGATGTGTTCCGCGTGTTCGACAGCCTTAACTGGGTTGAAAACATGCGTGTGGCGATGGATGCCGTGATCGCCGCCGATAAGGTCTGCGAAGGCACCATTTGCTACACCGGTGACATCCAAGACCCGAACCGCGCCAAATATGACCTGAAATACTATGTCGCGATGGCCAAAGAACTTGAGGCCGCAGGCGCCCATGTTTTGGGCCTGAAGGACATGGCGGGCCTGATGAAGCCGGGTGCCGCCAAGCAATTGGTCAAGACACTTAAGGAAGAAGTCGGCCTGCCGATCCACTTCCATACGCACGATACGGCCGGGATCGCATCCGCCAGCATCGTTGCCGCAGCCGAGGCCGGTGTGGATGCCGCCGACGTCGCGATGGACAGCTTTTCGGGCAACACATCACAGGCAACGTTCGGCACAGTCGTGGCTGCGCTGCAAAACACGGATCGTGACACCGGGATCGATATGGCAGCAGTCCGCCAGATCGACACCTACTGGGACGCGGTGCGTGCGCAATACCAAGCCTTTGAAAGCGGGCTTCAGGCGCCATCATCCGAGGTTTACCTCCATGAGATGCCCGGTGGTCAATTCACGAACCTCAAGGCGCAGGCGCGCTCGCTTGGCTTAGAGGATCGCTGGCACGAAGTGGCGCAAATGTACGCCGACGTGAACCAGATGTTTGGTGACATTGTGAAGGTCACACCATCATCGAAGGTCGTTGGTGACATGGCGTTGATGATGGTGTCGCAGGGGCTAAGCCGGGCCGAGGTTGAGGATCCGAAAAAGGACGTGGCCTTCCCCGACAGCGTGATCGACATGATGCGCGGCAATCTGGGCCAGCCTCCCGGTGGGTTCCCGGATGCGATTGTGAAAAAGGCGCTCAAAGATGAGGCCCCGAGCACCGAACGTCCGGGCAAGCACCTTGCCCCCGCAGACATGGCAAAAGTGCGCGCCGAGCTAGAGGCCACTGTCCCCGGCGTCGACTTCGACAATGAGGACCTGAACGGCTACCTCATGTATCCCAAGGTCTTTACAGACTACGCCCAGCGCCACGAAACCTACGGCCCCGTGCGCACCCTGCCCACGCCCGTGTTTTTCTATGGGATGGAACCCGGCCAAGAGATCGAGGCCGAGATCGATCCCGGCAAATCCCTTGTGATCCGCATGCAAGCCGAGGGCGAAACCAATGCTGATGGCGAGGCCAAGGTGTTCTTTGAGCTGAACGGTCAGCCGCGCGTCATCCGCGTGCCCAACCGCAAGGCCGTAGGCACTGCTGTCAAAATGCCCAAGGCAGAGTTCGGCAACCCCAACCACATCGGCGCACCAATGCCCGGCGTCGTGGCCAGTGTGGCTATTCAGGCCGGGGCTGAGATCAAAGAAGGCGATCTGCTGCTGACGATTGAAGCCATGAAGATGGAAACCGGTATCCATGCCGAACGGGATGCCACGGTCAAGGCAGTGCATGTTTCGCCCGGTGGGCAAATCGATGCAAAAGACCTGCTAATCGAACTGGAATAGCGCCCCAACAGGCGTTACCGGCTGTCCGGCGGGGCATCACTGCCCCGCCATACGGAGCCTTCATCCATGCACAAAATCCTTGTCCTTACGGATCTTCACATCACCCCGCCCGGTGAGTTGATCATCGGGCTTGATCCGGCAGAGCGGCTCGCGCGTGTATTGGATGCGATGCGCGCCGCACATGCGGATGCCGACCACCTGCTGATCCTAGGGGATTTGGTCCACTACGGCACCGCCGAGGAATACGCCCGCCTCCGCGCTCTTTTGCGTGACTTGCCGTGGCCCACCACGTTCATGATGGGCAACCACGATGACCGTGACACCTTTCGCGCCACGTTTCGGCAGGCAGGCGTGGATAGCAACGGCTTTGTGCAAAGCCGCATCAGCCTGCCCCATGCACATATCCTATGCCTCGACACGCTGGCCCCTGACGCCAAGCCGCGCCACAGCGGCTTTTTGTGCGCGGATCGGATGGACTGGCTGCGCGCTGAATTGGCACTTGCCCCCGGCACCCCCAAGATCGTGGCCCTGCACCATCCACCGTTCATCACCGGATTTGACGGAATGGACCACATCGGGTTGGTGAACCGCACGGAGGTCATCGAAACACTACAGGCTTGTACAGACGTGCGGCTGGTGATCTCGGGTCACATTCACCGCACGATCATGGCAAGTGCGGGTGGCCTGCCGATGGCGGTGTTCAAGAGCCCCTGTCACCAAATGCCGCTGCAATTAGGGGCGGGCACATCCGGCCTGTCGATCGATGAAAGCGGCGCATATGGCCTGCTGTTGGTTGGCCCTGACGGTGATATCTGTGTCCACACTGAGGACGTCGCCACCCACAAGGCTGCCATACTCGATGATATCGCCAGCCAGTGATTGACCACAATCGCGCGACAATCCCCCAATAATCGAGAGACATGTAACCATTTCGGCCCATTGGCCCCAATTTTGGACGTATCTGTGCCGCAGATTTGCCGCACGCGGTATGTACCAAAGGGGGGCAAAAGGAGTCCGCAATGACACATCGCTTCATTAAGTCCGAGGATGGTGCCATCACCGTCGACTGGGTCGTTCTGACGTTTGGGGTCACGATTACGGGCCTCGCCATGATGGGGACCATTGGCCCGTCGCTCGGTCGTATGGCCGTTTCCGTCGTAGACGCGCTAGAGGCCACGGTCGGCTCTATCTATGAAGGGTCGACCATCGTGGCGTACCGGTCAAACTATGACTTTGCCGGTGATACAAGCGCGTGGACGGGCGCGAGTTCCACTTATGTGGACGGATTTGGCGAAGTGCTGGGCCCGATTGCGGGCAGCGGCGGGTTAGAAAGCGTCACGACAAGCTTTGACATCGGTTCGGAGTCCGAATCCGCCACGCTGACATTCGATTTGCTGGCTTTCGACAGCCTCGATGGCGAAGACGCGGTTTTGTATATTGATGGGGTTGAGGTCGGCCGCATGACCTCGGACCAAGGCTACCTGACGTGGACGCCGGGCGACGTTGAGGGCATTACCCTGAGCGCCACCACCCTATCCGAAGGCCAACACTTGGGCGGCATGCAAAACGACACAAGCCAGAATTGGTGGCGTGACGCCGCCAGCCGGATCACGATTACGGTCGATGATCCCGGTGCCACCCTTGATTTCGGATTTGGCTCCACCGCGAACCAAGACGTCTCTGATGAAAGCTGGGCGATCGACAATTTCATCATCGAATCCACCGTAGCGGCCAGCACCGAACCTCTCGGATAACAGCATTTCGATACATCGATGCGCTTGACCCAAGGTCGCACAGAAATTTTACATCGGAAGCGCATTTTTCTCTTGCAGCCATCCGCCCACGAAAGTAGATCACCCACACGCTAAGTGAGCGGGCGTAGCTCAGGGGTAGAGCATAACCTTGCCAAGGTTAGGGTCGGGCGTTCGAATCGCCTCGCCCGCTCCA
>Ga0228634_1000736_pt1 | contig 21941 bp, 24 predicted proteins | sample 42DmetaG_FD_190063 | JGI IMG/M metagenome (GOLD analysis project Ga0228634, IMG submission 190063) | Seawater microbial communities from Monterey Bay, California, United States - 42D | ecosystem: Environmental > Aquatic > Marine > Coastal | place: USA: California | collected 2016-09-27 | reverse complement strand
GGTTTGATTTTGGCGGTGGTGCTGTACAGGGTACTACTCCTAACACTACTGGTGGGTTTGATATGGGTATAGACACACCTGAGCCTGTTCCATACCCTATTAAACAGCCAGGTGACTTTACAGGTGGTCCTGCATTACCTGGTCCTGAATTACCTGTAGAGCCTGAGTATGACCCCTCTAAAGGTCTACCTACTGCACCTGAACTAAAAGAAGTAAACGCTTTAGACTTCTTTAAACAGAGTACAGGTGGGGTATATTACTTACCTGACTATAATGAAACGGCATTAGCGGGTCTTGTGACTGAAGGATCAGACTTAAGTGGTGCTGCTGCAGAAGGTAATATTGTAACTTTTGCTGATGGTAAAACTATTACAACTAAGAGTCCTGAAGAAGCTGCACAAGTAGTTAAGGCTGCGGGTGCTTACACTACGGAAGTTGTACAACCTAATAAAACAGCCCAAGACACGTATAACAAACAGCTTGAGGCGTATAAAAGCTACTACGGTCAGCAAGCTACTGTATCTCCTGAACAAACACGTGCTAACTTAGATACTGCACAGAGTGGTCTATCTAAAGAGCAGAACCTATTACAGAGCTATACTACACAGCTTGCTAATATGGCTGCAGATGACCCACAGCGTGACACTATTCAAGGCTTGATTGATGAACAGCAGATTAAAGTAACTAACGCTAGAGCTAATCTATCACAAGCACAAACTAACCTAGAACGTGTAGGTATGCCTAGCACTACAGAGATGAGGGCAGACATACTAGAAGACCCTACGTCTATGGTTACTAAAGCTGATGTAGTTACTGTAAGTGACGAACAACGTGCAGCAGGTAAGATAGCTGAAGGTACAGGTCAGGCTGCTGCAGAGGCTGATACTGCTACACTAACAGAGGCAGCTATTGCTGATGATGTACCTCTAGCTGAAGAGTTTGAAGCTGCTGGTTTTACAGCTAAAGAGGCAGCGGCTGAAGTAGCTAATGTAATGTCTAAGCTTACTGCTGTGACAGGTAAGCCCAGCGCAGAAGCCTTAGCTGAAGCAGCTACTATGGACCCTTCACAACTAGCACAGCTAGGTCTTACAGCAGAGCAGATTGATCGTGCACAGCGTGTAGAAGAAGTGACACCACTAGAAGTAACACCAGAGATGCGTGTTGATAGTGCTGTAGACTTTGAACGAGCTAGAGCAGAGACTAACTTTACTGCAGCTACAGGTGTACCATCTAGTGAAGCTACAGTACAGGGACAACTTACAGGGCTACTAGAGCAGTTTGAGGGTGGGGAGACACCAGCATGGGCTGCAGGAGCTATGAGGGCTGCTACAGCTACGTTAGCTGCACGTGGGCTAGGTGCATCAAGCATGGCAGGACAAGCCATTGTACAGGCTGCTATGGAGTCTGCACTACCTATCGCACAGATGGATGCACAGACACGTGCTAGCTTTGAAGCACAGAACCTGTCTAACAGACAGCAAGCCGCTATGTTTGCTGCTGAGCAACGCTCTAAGTTCCTTGGCATGGAGTTTGACCAAGAGTTCCAATCACGTGTACAGAACGCTGCACGTGTCGCTGATGTAGCACAGATTAACTTTACTGCTGAGCAACAGGTTGCACTAGAGAATGCACGTATGGCTCAGACTGTAGACATTACTAACCTTACTGCTAAGAACGCTAAGATTATGGCAGATGCTGCAGCTATGTCACAGCTTGATCTGACTAACTTGAGTAACAGACAGCAAGCTAACATACAACAGGCTAAGGCTTTCCTAGACTTTGACATGTCTAGCATGACTAATCAGCAGCAAGTAGCTATGTTTAAGGCACAGAGTTTAGCTAGTGTGTTTATGTCTGATACTGCTGCAGAGAATGCTAGACGCCAGTTTAATGCATCTAGTTCTGATCAAGTAGATATGTTCTTCTCTAACTTGCAGACACAGATTCAGCAATCTAATGTAGATCAACGGAATGCTATGGAACGGTTTAACGCTGGTGAAGCTAATGCTATCTCACAGTTTAACAGCGCACAACAGAATGCTCGTGACCAGTTTAACGCTAATAATGCTTTAGTAGTTGAACAAGCTAATGCCCAGTGGGAGCAAGCTATCACCACTATGGATAACGCTGCACAGAACGCAGCTAACCGTGATGCAGCGGTAGTAGCTAATAACCTCACTGAGACTACGTATAACAACATGCTACAACAAGAGCGTGATGCATTAGATTACGCTGTTAGAATTGCAGACCGTGAAGACCAACAAGAACACGCTCTTACTTTAGAAGGTATAAGTAATGACGCAGCAGCAAGTGCAGCTTCAGGTTCTGCAGTAGGTACAGTGATTGCTACAGCATCAGCATTACTTTTAAAGAAAGCTATTGGGGTATAGGATAAGACATGGCATTCATTAAGACAAAACTATCTACAATAAGACCTAATGATTTGTATGACACACTACGTCTTACTTACGGTTTTAACAATGAAGAAGATCAAAAGCAACCTGGCATATTAGCTAAACCTGCAGAGCCTGTATCTGACAGTGATGTTGTTGCTGCAGGGTTCTTTGATTATATGTTAACCAAGTCTAGAGAACGGGCCGCTAAACTACGTGCTGAAGCTATGGAGCAGTACGCACGTGATTCTGCTGAAGAGGCAGCTAAGATTCGTTCTATTCTAGGTATTACAAGGTCTAAGGCTCCTACAGGGCAACTATCAGATCAGGCTAGGGATGCTATGTTCAGTGGTGCTGATATGCAGGGTGCTGATCTGACTATGAGAGATAACGCTAGGGAAGCTCAAGAGGTGTTTCAGCCTATGATTACACCTGTCTCTAGAGGTGAACAGCCAGAGATGGCAGACAGCCCAGCGCCTGTTGATGCACCTAGTGTAGATACTAGAAGTAATGAGATGCTAGATAAGGCTATACAAGATGTACTTGAGACTGTTGTTGATTCTGATGTTAGTGATAGTACCGACAGCGCTGATGGAGGTGCAGCACCTTCAGGTGGGAAAGGGATAATGAGTCCTGCAGAAGGGGCTACTAGTTTCGCTACTATAATAAAAGCAGGTGTTTCTGAGACTGTTGATGCTACAGTACCTTTATCCTCTGGTTTTGCCAGCTTAACGGAAGCAGAAGGTACAGATATTCATTTAGATGGTAGAGGTTTTGTAACATTGCCGTTTGGTATTGTGCCTGACAAAAATAGCGTTAAAAAGTCAGATGGTACTACTTTTAATCCTACTGGAAAACACGGCTTAACTACAGCCGATCTATCAGGTGTAGACTACTCAAAGGCAACAAAGTTTGGTGTAAGTCGGGCTGATTATGATAATGATAAAGACTTCGCAAAGGCTGTTTATGCAGAGTTTGGTAAGCAAACAGCGACTAAATACGGGGAAGGTTTTGGTGATCTTACTGATAATGCCAAGCAAGCGGCCTATGACATAGCATGGAATGCAGGTATAGGTTCTGCTGATTGGCCTTCTGTTAAGACAATGCTTCAAGAGGCTAGTAAAGAAGGTACTAAAAGTAAGGATTCCTTAATAGGGTTTACAACAAACTTTAAATCTGGAACAGACTACCCTAGAGGGGTATTAAAAAGAAGACTACAAACATACAACCTTGTAGCTAACGAGGATGAGAAAGCAGCTTCAATTACTACAACTGCAGTTATGACAGATAAAAAGCGTACAGGTACATTGTACACAATTAAAGATGCTAATGGTGCAAAACTAAAAACATGGACTAAACCTGACACTGACGAAAAGTTAGGTGATTTAGAGGTTCCACTTTAATGTTCGGCTTACCCCTAGAATTAATAACAATGCTTTTCTCTACTGTGTTAGGTGGTGTTATGTCTATATGGGGTCAGAGCATAAAAGCTAAACAAGCTCAGCAAGAGATGCTGATGCAACGTGCAGAGTTTAACAGAAGTGCTGTAGCTGATGCACGTGACGCAGGTAAGAATGATAAACACTTTGCTTGGACACGTAGGCTCATAGCTTTATCTGCTGTATTCTCTATTATAGTATTGCCAAAGCTAGTCGCTGTATGGTATCCTGATGTAAGCGTATATGTAGGATACACTGAAGCTACTGGTGGTCCGTTATCTTGGCTCTTTGGTCCAGCAGAATCAATACAGTGGAAGATGGCTAAAGGCTTTGTAATAACTCCACTAGACACACATATCGTATCAGCCATTGTAGGACTCTACTTTGGTGCAGGTTTCACTAAATAAGGTATAACAAAAATGGCACTTTCTCCTTTTGATGGACCTATTCCAGGTCAGTCTCTTACAGCAGAACCAAGCAACGCACCGTGGGAGAAACCTTCTAAGTTCTCTGATCCACTAGATGCACTTGAGATGTACATAGAACGGCTCGCTGATGATGAAGTTCTTAACGATGTAATTGATCTAATTGATGCAGGAGCACCTTTGGATAGTATCTCAGGTGCTATGCTTAGTACAGGTGTTTTAAGAGGTATGCACACTGTAGATGTAAAAATACTACTACGCCCTTTACTTACTGCACATATTAACTCTCTCGCTGAAGCTATTGGTATTGAGGATTATAAGATTACGTTTGATGACTACAGAGATGAAAAAGAAGAAGAAGCACTTAAATTAAAGAGTCGCATTAAAGCTAAGCTAGATAAGGTCAAAGGGCCGCTAGACGAAGGTGAAAAGATTATGGAAAAAGTCGAGGCGTCTATCTCAACAGAAGGTGCAGTGCAAGAAGCTGTAACTACTGAAGAAGAACCTAAAGGCTTAATGGCGAAGGAGCAATAACATGAGTGCAAAGATGTTCTGGGCACATGCCTTAAAAGGCTTTACTGATACGTTTACAGCAGGTATTGAGCGCCGACAAGATCGTATGGAAGACTTATTAGATAACGGTTTTGATGCAGCTAAACGTATTGCACCTTCTTACATGAAAACACAAGGGCAGTTTAAACAAATTAAAGAAATACAAACTGCTATGCAGCGTGACTTTGATTTGACAGATGACGAGTTTGTAGCTCTTGTTGATGCTACAGATGTGACTAGCTTGTATAAAGATGTATATGATACAAAACAATATCGTGATGCTAATCAACTAGGTTCACTGGATAAGTCAGAGATCCTGTCTCTTGTAGATATGCCTGATGACTTTAAGTTACCTGAAGGTATGACAGCAGATGCAGCTATTAGGCAAGTCCTTGGTTTGCAAACTGCGTCACTACAGAAAGAGACAGACCCTAAAAGTGAGGGTGCTAAGCAACGGTCCTTTGCTCAAGCAGCTAAAGACTTGTTTATGCTTGATCCTCGCATGTCAGCAGAGCAACAGCTTAAGAACATGAAATATATGGGTGTTAACGTAAATGATTTGATTGCGTATCAATCTTTGGGTGGGGGTAGACAAGATATCTTCTCAGATGTTTCTCGTACTTCAGAGTATAGCTTAAGTAAAGATGATTATACTGCTGCAGACATAACACGTACACAGAACTACGCAGCTAAGCTTATGTCACTAGGTATTACTAACTTTGATCTTAACGATAGTGTACAGTTTGCTGATTACACAGAGGATAACACAAATGCAGGTGAAATTAAGAAAGCTGTCAATGATACAGCTTCTTCTATGTCCAGCCTAGAGCGTCAGATTATCATGGCAGGACGGGGTAATGAACTGTTCGCAGGGCGTGTAGGGCGCTTCCAGATTATTGATCAGCTATCTCGTTCAGTAAATTCACAAGACGAAGCAACATCTCTTAATTCAAGCATTAAAAGCAACTTCGCTATTGATGTTATCAAAGGTGCTATTGCAGAAAGCCGTGAGCTTACGGATGCAGAGATTGACATTATTATTGCAGGTGAAAAACCAGAAGAAGAACTTGTTGTAGAAGAAAAGGATGATCTACAATCAACTGTTGTACCAAAGGTAGAGACTCCAGTAGAGGATGCAGTACCTGAAGTACTAAAGAGTAACTTTGAAGTACAAACAGCGATTCAAGAACTACCTGAAGATAAGCGACAAGACGTGCTTAAAGAGATCAATAACGCCTCTCCAGACACACAGCTTGAAGTAGCTGACCTGCTTATTAAACAAGCTCTAGCACCTACATTAGAAGCGGCTCCTGCGTTAGTCATCAAGTCTGCTGTAGAGCAAATAAATGAAGTACAAGAAGGTACAGAGTCTGTTGAAGAGAAGGCAGACAAAGTAATTGATATTCTATTAGAGAAAGCTAATATAATTGCACCTACAAACGAAGAAGAGCTTGGCTACTTTAAGGATGATCTAGACGAAGCTATGGGTGAAGACTTTGGTTTGACTCTTGAGCCAGCAGTTAAAGATGAGGTTATCAGACGTGCTGAGAGTTTCTCTATTACAAGCCCAGACTTTGATGCAGGTGTAGAAATTACCACTGAACCTGCAGGTGAGTTTGAGTTTAATGGTGTGACTTATGATGAGTGGCAGGATATGTCCCGCAAGGAACGTAAAGACAAAGGATTACCTCAAGGTGAGTTAGGTGCTCAGTTTAAGTTCAAGCGTTTCCAGAAGGGTTTGCAAGGTAGTCCTTTTGACAGAAGCCCTACGATACCAGAAGATAAGGTAGTAAGTGCCCCAGAAATAGATAATGCTCCTGTCTTACCACAGCCAGACGTGTCAGAAGATGATATTAACAAAGCGGTACTAGCTTTACGACTGTTTAATGATCTAAATGAAAACATTCCAGACATTAGTACAGAGTTTGTTGATGCAGAGGTTATTAAGGACTTCTTAAAGCAAGAGGGTATTGAAGAAGATCCACAGCTTATTCAGATGATCCTTAAGCAAATCCCAGCGGAGTAAATAAATGTCAGATAAGTATACGTACTACTCTCCTGAGTATATGCAAGATAGAAAGCTATCTGAACTAAAGTCTAATGGTGCATTTCTTAGTGATGCTATTACCTTCTTAAAGAGTAAACGAGGTAATTACACAGATGATGAAATTAAGAAGTTGTCTGCTGATGATGTAGTGTCTCAGGTTCTAGAACACTTCCGCTACCAGACAATGAACGAAGTTAGTATGTCTAAAGACTTCTACTACATGTCAGACACTAAAACACCACAGAACGAGAAAGAAGCATTCGGACGTTTGATGTTTGCTTTTGATAACTCTAAAGGTGAAGGATTGTTTGACCGTGGTATAGAGAAAGTAGGAGACTATCTAGCTGCTACACTTACTGCACCTAGTACTTACGCATCTGTACTGGCTGGTGTTGGCTCTGCAGGTACAGGTACTGCAGCAATACAAACAACTAAGGTTGCATCTCTAGCGGCCCTACGTGAAACAGGAAAGCAGATTATAAAACGTTCTCTTGTGTCAGGGGCTATTGATGGCTCTATTGCTGCTTCATCTGCGTTTGGTAGTGAGAAGTTAAGAGAGAAAGCTGCACCTGAGATAGATGAAGAATATGAAGTGAACACAGGTAATGTTATAGCTTCAGGTTTATTAGGTGCTGGTATTGGTACTGTAGCCTATGGCGCTCCTGCTATGCTACAGAAACGAGGTGCTAATAAATTAGTAGATGTTATAGAGGAAGGGAGAGGGGCCTCCGCAGAACGTCTTGTAGCAGCTAGAGTAAAAGCTAAAAATACAAGTGAAGATGCTGCTAAGACTAAAGAGGGTAAACGTCTGATGAAGTATATCACAGACAACACCCTTCGTGCTATTGATCCCAATCTTGTTAAGGAAGGCAATGTAGTACGGGAGAACATCTTCAGTGATGAACTTCCTGATGGCATTGTGGGGGGCTTTAATGCTGATCTTATACAGAGGATTACTGCTGCGTCTTATGAACTAGCTAAAGGGCTAGGTGTTAAACCTGAGAAGGGGCAACGCATTACAGAGTTCTTAGCTAAAGATATTGCAGGTGGTTCAGACTTAGTTAAAGCTATTGCTGATGACTATGGTCTAACGCCACGTCAAATCTCTGTGGCTTACGCTGCTGAGATCAGTGAGGCTGCTCGTAAGCTTGCTGCACAAAGTCAGATCGTATCTCGTAGCAAGAAGATGATCAGTAAAGCACAGCTAGAGAAGTATAGTAAAGAGATAGATACTTTGTATGATGCAGGTATGTCTACTGTAAAAGCAGAAGACGTAAAAGTAATCGAAGAAGTTAATCGTAGTCTGTCTAGCCGTGTGTATCGACAGGCTAAAGGCTTAGAAGATGCTAGACGTATGTTTATGACTTCACAGCCAGCTACTACCATGCGAAACAATATCTTCTCTGTAGCTATGACAGGTATTGATATGCTTGATCAACTTAACACTTCTGCAGTTAAGTTATTATCAGGTAATGCTAAAGGCTCTGTCGCTACGTTTAAAGGTACACTGGATAACTTAAAGTATCTCACAAACGATCAGTATGTAGCGGATGCTCTTGTAACCACACTGCGTCAAGAAGCACCAGATAAACTCTCTCGTATATTCCACGATGCAGCCATATCAGAGTCTAAGGTAGTAGGCGATACTTTATTGGCTAAAGCAGGTGCTGCAGCTAACACGCTCAACACTATGTCTGACTTCGTAGTTAAACGTGCTGTTATTGCAGGTACGATTGACCGTGAGCTTAAGCAATTAGGTAATGATGCGCTGGGCACATCTGTGATGGATATGCTTAAGAAGGGCACGATAGAACAACTACCTGATGACATCCTAGATAAAGCATTGAAAGAATCATTAGCCTTTACATTCCAGCGTAAGTTTGGTGGCAAAGAAGCTAGTGCTATAAGTAAAAAGACTGAAGAGCTTATCAACTTTGCACATAATAACTTCCTAACTATTGCTGTACCCTTTCCACGCTACTTGGCATCACAAGCTAAGTTCTTTAGTGACTACTCTGGTATAACTGCCATTCGCCACGGCTTCCGCGCAGAGGACATGGGTAAAGCTATGACAGGTGCAGGGCTTTCTTTTGGTGCGTACTACGGTGTGTACAGTAATAAAGTGCACGATGATATGGAGTGGTATGAAGCACGTGATCCTATGACAGGACAGATACGTAATGCTGAAGCTGCTCTTGGCCCTGCTGCTGCTTTTGCTTATGTATCAGATTATGCAGCACGTAAAATGGAAGGCTTACCTGTCAAGAAAGACGGTGAAGTCATGGATGACATGGCTAAGATATTCACAGGTACAGAGTTTCGTCCTGGTGTAGGGCTGTATGATGATGTAAAACGTGCTATTGATGCAGGTACAATGGAGCCTATCTTTAAAGCATTGGGTGATCAGATGTCTGCATTCACATACCCTGCTGCTGCATTGAAGGACTTCTATGGTCAGTTTGATCCACGTAGCTCTTACATTGCTGAGACACGTGATCCTACACTGAGCATGTTAGACTTGTATGGTATTAACGTTCCTATGAATCTCTATCAGCGTGTGACACGTCAGCTACCTGACTTCCCTGATGTTGATCTACCACTGGTAAACTTCTTTGAGTCTTCTACTCGTATGCAGTATCAGATTGAATATGCACGTGAGCAAGGCATTGTAGACGAAGGGTATGACGCTATCAAGTTTGACATCTTTGGTGATGGCCCTGTACGTTTGTATAACCCTATTGAGAAACAGCTTACTGGTTTCCTTGGAAGACCCCCTAAGAATGCTCTACAAAAAGAGATGACACGTCTACAGGTGGACCCCTTTAAGTTGTACTCTCCTTACCGTGAAAAGAATGCTACACTAGAATTGTTCACGCAACAGAAGCTACAGGGTAACCTAGCTCGTGAAGCAGAAGAGTTTATACAGACTTCCATTTATACTGAATCTCCCAGCGCAACAGATAAGCGTAATAAACTAGAAGGGTTCCTGAAGACACAGATTGCACTGGCTCGTAGTGAAGCGCGTGATGACTTAGAAAGCTTTGCTAATGCTGATCGTTTCAAGGGTGACTATCAAGCATATATACAAAGTGAGTATCAAGCGCTTGGCTCTAGAGAAATGGAACGTGCAGAGGAAGCATGGGCACAACGTCACGCTGCTGTAGGGTATACACAGGGTGTTAGCTTTGATGATGCTCTACAGATGGTGGATGATGATCCTGACATAAGTGAAGACGATAAAGGTGTGAAGCGCACTATCCTGTATCGTACTTTCGTAGAGTGGGGTAAGTCCTACAAGAAGTACCTAAAAGATGCTACAGAATGAGAAGAGGGGCCAAACGGCCCCTTTACTTTTTTAACCCATGCATTGCTGCACTTCGCTCTGCCCACATCTGCACCTCTACTAAGTTCTTCAATGCTTGATGTTTCTCTTCTGTATTGTGCACGTTATCTACTATGTATTGCTGTAGATTCCTAGCGTTTTCTTGTAACCCTTCTCTAAACTGTTTATGTCTCCCAGAGATAAATGATTGTGCTTCTTTCTCTAGACTCATATGCCTTCCTTCATAAAGACCTTTACCCACTGTGCACAGATGTCACTACGTACAATGTCATCAACACCAAACTCCACAACAGGTACAGGTATCATGTGTTTCTTTGCTAAGTGAATAACTTTAGACAGACCATCACCTTCTTTTAAGTCTGACTGTTGTATATCACCATTAAGCACAATAGTACTACCTTCACCCACACGAGTCAACAACATCTTAAGCTCATGTGTAGTAATATTCTGTGTTTCATCTACTATAATGAAAGCGCTGTCAAAGCTACGCCCACGCATCAACGCCAGAGGAGCCATCTCTACATTGTTGTTCTTGATAGCTGTCTCTAACGTACCCTTACCCCAATGTTTCTCTAGCACGTCAAGCACAGGTAACGCCCAAGGATAAACCTTTTCCTCTAAGCTACCAGGTAGAAACCCAATGTCTTTACCTACAGCTACATGAGGGCGTGTGATAACTATCTTGTCAATATCTTTGGTAGTGTATAAGTCTGCTGCGTAGGTGGCTGTGACGTAAGTCTTACCTGTACCTGCTGGACCTAGTACAAAGACTTGATTGTATTCCTTTAGATGATGTAGAAACTCTTTCTGTCTATCTGTCTTTGGTATAAGCCCAGATGTTTTCTTGTTAGCTGCACCTTTATAGTTTGTCTTTCGGCGTGACCGTGATTGTTTTACTGGTGGCTCAAGTGCGTTCATTCGCTTTCCTTAGATATGTTATAGCTCTTTCTATTCGCTCTATGTCATCCTCAAAACACCCTAATGCTCTGTTACACCTATGACATAACCAACCTCTAAATTTTTCTGTGTGATGATCGTGATCTACCACCCAAGAGCCATTTTTAGAATTACCTGCTCCTGCACTAGATTCTTCATTTTTATTACATATAGGGCAACAGTAATCTTTAGAAGGTGGTTCTACAGAGTTACGTATTTTTGATCGGACTTTACTTAATTCATTGTTGCATTTTTTACATTCAGGTCTTAGGTAATTAGAACCGCCATGAAAAGAAAAACAATCTACAGGCAGTTCTAGGTTACACTTATTACATACTTTTGTATCTTTGTCTTTTCTTATAGAGTGTTTAGTGCTAAACAAATCTAACTGCATGGCATCTCCTACGTTAAAGAAAAGCCCAGCGCCTTAACGCTGAGCCTTACATTGTTAGTCTGTGCCAATCACTTTCTCTTGGTACAGTTCTTTACCTGCATCGTAAGCTTCAGTGCTTTTCTCAATAGCGTACTCCCCTGCTGGAAATACCACTTCATCAAAGAACCCTGCAGTAAGTACAACTATTACTAGTGCTTGGATTGCGGATGCGAACATATTAAACTCCTTCTAATTGTTTCTCTAGTTCTTGGTAACCACCTATGTAATTACCTTCTATATCCCATATCTGAGGTACTGTCTTTATAGATGCTTTATTAAATAAGTCAAGTACCCACTTGGAATCATTGATAGAGTAGTAACTAACTACTCCACCTTTGTCTCTTATAAGCCCTACTGCTCTGCTGCAGTACATACAGTCGGACCTGCCTACTATAACATACTGTTTCATACTAAGTCAACAATCTCACAGCTATCCCCAGAGCAAGCCATCGTCTGCATAGATACTGTGTTATCTTCACTTTCGTATTCATTGAGTAGCTCCCAGTCAATCTTAGCTGGCATCTTAGAAAGCATTTCTTCATACTCTTCCTTGGTGCAGTCCTGATAAGGGGCTTGCTGATATGTGTGATCTGAGTGTGGCAGGAATGATACACCTGACATTTCATCGAAGTGTTCATATACAAATGCACCCACAGCCATCCACTCAGCATCACGCACAGAGATCGTCACGCTAGGCTTATGCTCACACCATGAGCGTTGATACGTCAGCCACGTCTTAAGCTGCTCTATGGCTGTCATATCGTTTCTAGTGACTGCTTTGTTAGGTGACTTAACAGGGAAGCTAAACACTGTAGTAGTGTCACCCTTCATTACACATGGCTCGTTAGGTACACCTGCATCCTTCATGAACTGTGTTAAGGGGTCTTTATTATCACCACGCACAGTACGGATATAATAGGGACTATGGCGAGCATGTATCCCAGAGGCTGAATCCACCAGTTGTGATACTGTTCCCGATGGTTTAATGCAGCTAATCGCAGCGCTATGAGGTATACCAAGCCTGTCAGCCCATTCAGCATTAGTAGTAACAGCCACATTTCTAAGGTGTTCAAGGGTCTTCTCCAATCCAGCATTTGCTGATGTCATAAGAGGGTTGTCCATTATTCCCGTAAGTGACACACCAAGCAAGCGCTCTTCTTCTGTGTTGTTTGTCCACACCTTCCGCAGATAAGGGAACTTTGTGTATGAGGACTGAATGGTTCCCAGAATCGTAGCGAGTTTAACTTTTCTAGCAAGGTCTTCCACAGTATCTGTAGCACGTACAACCACCTCTGTTAAGTTACAAAACTGATATGGACGCAAGATGATTTCACTGCACGGGTTAGTGCCAAACTCATAATTGCTATCACGCCGCCCAAACTTAGCTGCTTGCTTCTTAGATGCTTCACGGTTAAAGATACCACGCTCACCCGACTTACTCTCTACCAAGGCTGTCCACTCACGCATAAACGTTTCCATGTCAGGCTTCTCAGTGTACGATACAGAGTTGTTAGCCAAGGCTCTCCATGAGGCAGTCTCCCACCACTGGCCTGACTTAGCGTGGCGCATTCTGTCATCACTTAGGTTAGACAGACTAATCATAGCTGAACGGCGAACACCACCTACAACAACAATCTGACCAATGAAGCACATCAAGTCATGACATTCTACACTAGACAGCTTACGCCCTTGTGCATTCTTGAATGTAGTGATAGCAAAGTTAAATAGTTCTACTAGAGGCGCTGGGCCACTGGCTCTACCACCAAACGTTTTTAGCCTAGCACCTGCAGGACGTACACGAGAAACATCCCACTTAGGGATCTCACCAGCCCAGAGGAGTGCCAACACTTGACGGAACGCTTTAGCCCAACCTTCCTTACTATCTTTGACAACGACTGTGGTATCACTGTAGAACAACTCAGGCACTTCAGGGAGCTTGCTAACGTACTGCCTCTCGACGCTGAACCCAACGCCTGTACCACACAAGAGGATGTACATAGCCTCATCGAAGCTTTTAGGGTCATCTACGGGTAAGTAGCTACAGTTGTAACCTGCTGTGTTATCTCTATCAAGCGCTGGGCCAGCAGTCATCATAGCCCTCATCGATGGCATGACTTCTAAGTTTAAGATAGCGTTATGTATTTCATCTGTTGTTGCTTGGTCTACCTTGTTATCTACTAGGTTGAGTATGTAGCGGCCTACAGTAGCACCCCAGTTTTCTCGCCCGTCACCGTCATAGTACTTGGCATATCGTGATAGAGCAATGAAGCTCTGGTAGTCTGTTGGTAAGTAATTGCTCATGGTTTTTGTTTTACCTCTATTTTTTTAATCTCTGCATCTAGGTCATATACAACATCCTGTATAAGCTCCTTAACGGTTTGCTCATACATTTCTTCTGATATAGGAAGTATGTTGTCTTCTTCATCTATATCTATTGTCATTCTAATATCAAACTTCATGCTGCCTTTTCCAGTAAGTCAGTAAGATCAGGCTTCTTATAGTTTTTACCTTTCATAACCTTCCCATCTTCACGTAGGATAGGGTTACCATTGCTGTCTAGCTTAGACATGTTGCTATCGTGTACACGTGTGAATGCCTCACTAAGAACCGCTTCACCGTAATGCTCTAAGCCACTGTCTAACAAACGGCTAACCGTACCTTGTTGTTTAATAACTGTCTCACGCTCAGCGTCACCCATAAGCATACCTATGTGATCAGGTGCAGTAAGTGCAAGACCTGTAGAAACATATAGTAGATCACAAAGTTCTTTTAGATGTGCTACTGTACCATACTTCTCAGCCATTAGCTCAGCCATCTCTTCATCAATAAGCTTAATCCACAAGCGAGGGTCAAGAGATCCATTAAAAGCTTTAATGAAGTCACCTACTTTCTCGTGTGGCATCTGTGGTTTCATTGCATCTATGTCATCCTGGCTAATCATTTATGTTTCTCCGTATAGCGTTGGCGTAGTCTGTTGAGATACCAGATAGCTTTATCAATATCCTCTAGACCATTCTTGTATTCGTGACGCCATAGATACTTTAAAACATTAGCAGCGTGTGGTGCTGTTTGTCCTGACATGTTCTCAGTCATAGCTTCTATAGCATCAATACATTCAATACCAGCTTGGTTGTAGTGTATGGGTTTATTTACTGGATCTATTATATCGTCAAGCGAAACAGATGTTAGTGTTGGTTCTTTCTTCATGCGTTACCTTCCGTCTTAGTCCAAGCATTCAATGTATATACATTACCTTCACGTGTGACTTCTAGCGCTTCTTCTTCCTCTTCGTCAACACCCATAAGATGATTACGATGTTCTTCTACTAAGTCATAAATGTCAGGATGTTCAGATGCTACATCAAGGAAAGCAGACATCATCGTAGCTATATTCATGATATGTGCCATAACCATTTCAGGTACAGGGCTGTCGTTAGATGCGGATAGCTCAATAGATACATCACCATTCCAATCTTCTTCGTAGTTCTGTGGACGTATTACGATAGCTATTTCATCTTCACTTAATGTGTAACCCATCATACTTTCCTTTTTGTTTTAACTTCTATTCGTTTAGCTTTTATCTCTTCACCGTCTTCGTTTAACCAATCTTCTGGTATCACACGGTGTGCCCACTTAAAGCCATGCTTGTCACACCAATCGCAGTACCTTGACTTAGCACCTTTGTAAAGCCTTGACTTAGCATTACTGAATACAAATCGTATATCTAGCTCTGGATGCTGACGCTGTACCTCACGGTGTTTACGCCTATCTGCTGAATCAAAGATACCCTTAGTCTCAATGATGATACCGTTGTCAAGCACGAAGTCAGGTGTGTAGGTACGATACTTTAAGTCTTCCCACTCTACCTTTAGTAATTCGTATCTGACTTTCTTTTGTTTGCCCTTAAGCCACGCAGCAACCTCTCTCTCAAGGCCACTGCGATAGCTCTTAAGGTGTGCACGTCTAGTCAAGATCAACCTCTAAGTATTGCGGATCAACAAACACATAGTCCACCATAGGCGGTTGCTGTGCAGTAGACTTAACAGCAGGTAGTGTCTGTAGGTTAGCCCAGCACTTATGTTTAAACGAACAGAAGCCACACTCACTACCCAGCTTTAGGTTACCTGTAGCCTTACGATAGTGAGTCTCAGGGATAGCCTCGTAGCAACGCTCAAACGGTTTGTCTTCATTGATGTGAGATACAGTAGCTTCGATTCTCTCAAGCACTTCATCAGTATCTATACCTGATGCATCTACATACTTAAACTCACCATTAGCTTTGTTCACTACCCACCAACCACCAACACCTAGCTCTGCTGCAGTAGCGTAGCCGACTAGCTGTGGGATATACCCAAAGCCATCACCTTGTGCTAATGCTTCTAGGCTAGCAAACTTGTTCTTGTATGACCAAGGTGATGCAGACTTAACGTCATCCACTTTGCCATCCATAACCATGTCATACTCGCCGTTGATCTTAGTACCATCACTAAGCTTGAGTGTAACGTTATCGTTGTCCTTGAAGTCAACATCAGCAGCACGAAGAAGACCTTTGAAGACAGCCTCTACAATATCCCCAATGATCATGTTCATCAGGAAGTGTGGGGGTAGAGGTGTTTTATCTTCTGGGTCATTCTTCTCAAACCACAACTGACAAGTCGGACGCCCAATGTTGGACATCCGTAGTTTAAACTTGTCACGTGGACCACTGCTGAACTGTTTCTTTAGTGCAGCCTCAACATCCGCAGCTACATGCTTACGGTTGTCTTCAGCCATGTCTGTCTCACCCTTAATAGCTTTCGCTAAGTAATTGTAGACAGCTAGTTCAGCATGATGGTTCATCAGTCTGCCTCTTCTACATTGACAAACGATGCTACAATAGATGCATCATCCTCAGAGATAGTCTCTTGGTTTTTTTCATCCCACTGCTGCAAGATGTAAGAGTTCTGATACTCAATGTAGTCCATGAAGTCTTTCAGTGTAGTCTGATCTTCAGGGCTAATGTCTACCTTACCATCATACTCTAATGTTAGAGTAACCCAAGTTTCTCCACCAGGTTTGTGACCTAGCTTAAAATTACACTGGATAGGTAAAATATTCTTACGTGTCAGAGCCGTTAAAGCCCCATCCAATGCCTTAGTGCTTGAAGGTGGAACCTCACACACAAACGGCATGGGATCAGTGATAGCATCTACAGGATTACCTGCTTCGTCAATGCAATCATTAGCAGTTAACATACCAAAGACAATCTTCTTACGTTTAATGCTACGGATTAAGTCTTTTGTCTTCTCAGGTACAGAAGCCCAGTCTTCAATGTAACCAGACGGTCTACCTAAGTTAAACCCACCCATGTTATCCTTCAAGTCACCCTTTAGGTCAGTACTCATGACTGTTTTCATCATCTTATCTTCTGATGAATCCCACTTGCTCCACTGCTGACGTATAGCAAAGATGCGGATGCTAGGGTTAACGCTATACACTACGTTATCGTCACCACGTGTGATCTTGTATGCCCCTGATGGTACTACCTCAGTCTTGACTGTCTTGCCGTTGACTTCGATGCTACCCATGATGCCATTGTGGGTCAGGTTAACACGAGGTAGTGATACACTCTTTGTTTCACCCCCTGTGTTTGATACACCAATAGCTTCCGCTAAAGACATACCAAGATCATTTTGAATTGCTAATTCTGTACTCATACTTACTTCCTTTTTGTAAAGTTAAAAGATGCTTAGTTATACTCTAAACGTCAGTCATGTCAAGCCAATTATCACCTAATTTTGCTTCTAATAATAGAGGCACATTCATGGTAACACCATAAGCCTTTTCGACTAAAGAGTTTAGGTCTTCGTTCATATCCGTAATAGTCTGAATCACTGCTTCAATCTCGTCAGGGTGTACGTCAATGACCACTGAATCATGCACAGAATTAACTAAGCATGACTGCATATCCATCAGTCTACGTTCTATCTCACACAATACAACAGGCACTACATCACCTGTAGCAAACCCCTGCACTGGATAGTTCTTGATCATCGTGAAGTGTGTCACGCTACCGTTGCTACGTCTTGTCACATCAGGGAAAGCGTACTGTCTGCCACTCACATTAGTAATCTTATTTAGGCGTATTGCCTCACTCGCTAGCTTCTTATGCCACTCTGCTACGCCTTTGTACTTCTGTGTGAAGTGTTCGTAGTATGCAGCTACAGCCTTACTTCTGCCATACCCTGTAGCCCCAAAGAGAGGAGCGAAGGTGTGGGGCTTAGCTTCTTGGCGTGACGTAGGTTCACCTGCATCAGTGATAACCTTTGCAGTGTAACTGTGCACGTCAAACCCTGTGTCAATCTCTTCCATAGCAGTCTGATCCTGTGACAGGAATGCAGCGGCTCTAAATTCAAGCTGGGCAAAGTCGGCCTCACAAATCTTACCGCCAGCCCACCTAGATATAAACACACGTTTTACTGGGAAGGTTCCCCCTCTTGGCATGTTTTGCATGTTGGGATTACGTCCAGAGAATCTTCCTGTACTGGTGATGTGTTGAGTGAGTCCCACGTGTAGCATTCCTGTGGTTGACTTTCTATAAACATTAATACCGTCAACAAAGCTACTAAGGTAACTAGAAATAGCAGAAAGCCTTTTAACATCAGTAAGAAAGTCCACAGCACTATCCATCCCGTTGTTCTTAGCAGTAGCAATGAGAGTGTCCAGGTTGTCTTTACTTGTGCTAAAACCATTAGCTGATACCCACTTCTTACTTGGTGCAGCGAAGCATAGACCAGCCACTTTGTTTATCTTCTTTAACTGATAGCCTCGTGCATCACAGTCCTTGCAGTTGTTAGGCTTCTTAAAGAGTGAGCCATCCTTCTTTACTTTGTACGTCTTACCTTTCCCTTTACATGTAGGACAAGTGAAAGCCTTAGTACGAAGGATCGTAGTAGAGTTTGCTGCAACTGCTGCCTTAAACTCTTCCTGTGTTTCCACATAGTCAAAGAGCGCTGCCCATTCTTTTTTGTTATTTATTGCAACTGAGAACACAACCTGTGACATCTGTTCAGGTGAGTTAAGATTGATAGGTGTATCACCCATAAGCTCCCTGACCTTGCGCTGTAGACGCTCTTCTATCTGTGCTTTCTCAGTCTGAAACTCTTTACGTACTACCTCAAGGGCGTTGTTATCCACACTGAATCCTGACATATACATTCTTGTAAGGGCTTTACAGGTGGCGAAGGTGACTTCTCTGACTGGAAGAAGGGAGGTGGATTCTGGTTGGGCGTAGTCGTGTTCTTGACTGAGGAACAACTCACGAGTTGTGAGCAGGTCATGCCTAAGATAAAAGCTAAGCTCATTGAGAGGTATTTCATTTGTGTTATATCCTTCCTTAAAGTAACGCTTGAGCGTGTCATCCTTCTGGAAGTCTAGCTCTCTGCGTTCAGCACAAGCCTCTAACCCTACAGGTATCTTCTGCCCACGTGCAAGCAAATACTCTGCTAACATAGTGTCATAGATAGGGCCATCATACTTGTAGCCACATTCCCATAACCACATCAAGTCATGCTGTGCGTTGTGCATGATCAACAGAGTAGTCATGTCTAGGATAGACTGAAGTACGGCTCTACCGTTACCACTGGTATCCTTGTGCTCTACATGGTCTAGCGTAATGATGTTTTCGTTCTTCCAGTTATCTACATCAAGCACACCTACTTGTGTTAAGCTGTTGCCTAACTCGAATGGGTCCATGATAGTCTTGCCATCACGTTTAGTTGTTGTGTTCTCTACATCCAATACATTACGCAAGATACTGACTCCGTTCACCGTCTAACTCACAATGTACTACGCCATGCCAGCCACCCTTGAGTTTGTTCTTAGCAATGTTGAGGTGGCGTTGATTACTTTCTTCATCATCCTGGCCTTCGACTAGCTTGTTCTTAGAGATCAATACCATCAGGTCAGCCTCTGCTGCCTTGCCTGTCTTCGATCCTTCTAGCATAGACTGATCTACACGTACCATACCTTCAGCTACAGCACTCAACTGCGACATCCATATGATAGCACAACCGTATTGCTTAGCTATGTTACGTGCATGGATAGCCGCTTCCTTGAGGTACACATCTGACTTGTCGCTAGTCTTGTTAGCAAACTTGTCACCCATATCTAAAACTACGATGTTAGGCTCATATGCTTTTACAACTGCCTCTACCCATGACATGTCCTTGCCTGTACTATCCTTAACAAAGATGTTCTTACGTACAGGTTCATAACGTAGTGCAGCCTGTGCCATGTTAGCTTTGACTTCTTCCATGCTCATACTGGTAGCCGCACTGAGGTAACGTGCACCTACACGTTCATAGCTTTCCTCATTACACAGGATCATACACTTAGCACCTTGATGTGCAAAACCATCTGGCGCTGCGATAGTGCTAGCATGGAAGCTAGTCTTACCTGTGTTAGGACGTGCACCTACAACAACTAAGTGACCACCACTGATACCCTCAACCTTACGGCGCAGGGATGGTATGTTCCACTTCCATTGTGATTGTATGTCGTTAGCCTCTAGGAGAGTATCAATGTCCATGTCATCCCACTCTATCTTTAGGTTAGGCATGAAGTCATCTTGATAGTCACGTATCAAACTACGTAGTGGTTCCAGCGTATCCTTTGTGCCATTCACGTAGTCAAAGCCAAGGTTAGCTATCTCTTCACCTACTACCTGTTGAAATAACTTAGACAATACATCCGTAGCTATATCAGTGTTAAGCGGCCTCTCTTTAGCAATCTTGTGGAACAGATCACGATAAGCTTCCTTGTTAGCTGTAGTCATGCTGTTGTTGCCAGCATAGAATAACGCTTCTAGTTCTGATGGATTCAGCGTCTTCTCATACGTGTTCATAGCATAGTCTAGCGTCTGCTTGATCTTACGTACATCTTTAGTGAATATCTTATCAGGGCAACGGATGCCCTTGTGGTTGTCATAGAACTCTTTGTCCATAAGTGTACGGATAAGTGCTAGTTCCATCATGTCGTGTCTCCTCTAAGACTGTGGCTAGGCGTACTCTTTCTTATTAATGTACTGCCTATCCTGTATTTCCTTCTGTAAGTATGCAATCTCACACTGGATCAACTTACGCTCATAAGCTTCAAGCTTAGGGTGTTGTAACCTAGCCCACCACTTCTGTAGTTCTACTTGTAGTTCTTTAACTGAAGTCATTTCACATCTCCTTGTGACCAATAGTCCCAGCTTTCTATGTGTCCACCGTCATACACAGAGTCAAGTGCGTTGTCAAACTTTTTATTATTGATGTACATTCGACACGCTTCTAATACTTCATCAACAGACAGGTCAACGTAGACATGACCAAGCGGTACACGTGTATCAACGATTGCGGTTTTTGGGGTTGGCGAATCTGGCATAGAATGCTCCTTCTGGTGATTTGAGTGCAGCCATAATATCTAGTAGCTGCTGATATGTTATAGAGATAATCTCGTGTCTGTTAAACTCTTCAGTAAACTGACGTATAAATACAACATCATCATCTCCAATGATAACCTCTACATCTTCACATATATTCGATTCATCTAGTGAATTAATAATAGCTGCATCAGGTTCAAACTCTACAGTGTACATTAGTTCTCTTTCACTCCTATGCATGGTAGTAAGATAGACAACTTACAATACTTTGGATATTCATCATACGTCATAGCTATCAGTACTGGTGGTGCAGCAATTAGTAATGCTACAATAGCTGATGCCTTGATTGCACCTTTAATGTTACCTCTCATTAGTCATTCTCCCTTAATGCTCTCCACGACACAGGGAACAGGTCAACCATAATACAGTCAATCTCCCATGCTACCTCTGCTGTCTCTGCTTGTGTGTCAGGCGCACAGCGCAGCTTACACATGTCAGCAAATGCATCCAAGCTACCTGACCAATACCATTCAGTCATCATGCTCTGTGGCAGTACCATACGTGCTTGCTCTGGGCAGACACCTTGATTAAGCAAATCTTTGTAAGCCTTGAGACAAGCCCAGTTTACATCACCCCAATCACCTACATCAACTACACCCGCACTACCTTGCTTGGCATCTACACTACGCCCACGCCATTCATTAGGCACATAGAACTCAGGATCATTATCCACGTACCTACGGCTAATCTCATTCCAACGTAGGAACTTATGCTTGACTAGCTGTCTAGCTACAAAGACTGGAGCCTTGACATGGAAGCTGGCAAAGCAATGTCCGAATGGGGAAATGTGTTTATGCTTAGCTAGGTATTGTATAAGCTTTCTGTCTTTCTCTTTAAGGTGTTGCTTAAAGCTGTAAGCATCTGACTCTTCGTAATCCCACTCAGTTTCTTTACCGAATGAAACACGAGCA
>Ga0228634_1000722_pt1 | contig 22261 bp, 19 predicted proteins | sample 42DmetaG_FD_190063 | JGI IMG/M metagenome (GOLD analysis project Ga0228634, IMG submission 190063) | Seawater microbial communities from Monterey Bay, California, United States - 42D | ecosystem: Environmental > Aquatic > Marine > Coastal | place: USA: California | collected 2016-09-27 | reverse complement strand
AAAAGGAGAAGGTTTTAAAATTAAAAAAGGAAAAATTAGAGGAGAAGAAAGCCATGGAATGATTTGTGCTGAAGACGAGTTAGGTTTAGGTAAAAGTCATGATGGAATTATGATTCTTGATAATAAGTTAAAACCTGGCACACCTGCTTCAGAGGTTTTTAATATAGAAACAGATTATGTTTTTGAAATTGGGTTAACTCCAAATAGATCTGATGCAATGAGCCATTATGGAGTTGCAAGAGATTTAAGAGCAGGATTAATTCAACAAGATGTAAAAAAGGAATTAATATCTCCTTCTGTAAGTGATTTTCATGTTGATGAAAGAACATTGCGTTTTGATGTAGAAGTAGAAGATAAAGATTTTGCTCCACGTTATTGTGGAATCACAATTACAGATGTTACTATTAAGGATTCTCCTGAATGGATACAAAATCGATTAAAAGCTATTGGTATAACTCCAAAAAATAATGTTGTAGATATTACAAATTATGTTTTGCATGAATTAGGTCAGCCATTACATGCTTTTGATGCTCAGAAAGTTAAGGGGAATAAAATTAAAGTAAAGACTTTAAAAGATGGGACTAAGTTTACAACATTAGATGAAGTTGAAAGAACGTTATCTTCAGAAGATATTATGATTTGTGACGCAGATTCTAATCCTCTTTGTATTGCAGGAGTTTTTGGAGGATTAAATTCTGGAGTTACAGAAAATACAACTTCAATTTTTTTAGAAAGTGCTTATTTTAATCCTGTTTCTGTTAGGAAAACTGCAAAACGTCATGGATTAAATACAGATGCATCATTTCGTTTTGAAAGAGGCATAGATATTAATATGACTGAATATGCATTAAAAAGAGCAGCTTTATTAATTGAAGAATATGCAGATGGTAAATTAGCTTCTGACGTTTCTGATTTTTACCCAGTTAAAATAGAAGATTTTCAAGTTTTCTTATCATATGAAAATGCTTACAGATTAATTGGTCAAGAAATACCAAAAGACATTATAAAAAATATTTTAGCTTCTCTAGAAATTAAAATTAACAGCGAAACTGAAGGTGGTTTAGGCTTAACAATTCCATCTTACAGAACAGACGTTCAAAGAGAGGCTGATATTATAGAAGAAATTTTAAGAGTCTTTGGGTATAATAATATCGAGTTTTCAAATAAATTAAATACTTCTATAACATTTAATTCAGATACAAATACTAAAGTAGAAAATATTATTGCAAATCATTTAAGTGCTTTAGGTTTTAATGAAACTATGGCAAATTCTTTAACAAAATCTGACTATATAAACTTATCAGAAAACATAAAAGAAGATGCAAATGTAGTAATGTTAAACCCTTTAAGTAATGATTTAGGTGTAATGCGTCAATCATTATTATTCAGTGGTTTAGAGTCTATCTCGTACAATATAAATAGAAAAAATAATTCATTAAAATTTTATGAATTTGGAAAAACATATCATAAGTTTAATGACAAATATCAAGAAGATAAACACCTAACATTATTTGTAACTGGTAATAGAGCAAAAGAAAGTTGGAATAGTAATAATTCAATTTCTGATTTCTTCTATTTAAAAGGAATTATTACTACAGTTTTACAAAGAGTAGGCGTGAGTAAAATTAAAACTTCACCATCAAAAAGTGATATTTTTTCAGAGGGAATTACATTAAGTTTAGGTAAAATTAAGCTAGTAGATTTTGGTGTTGTTAAACATTCTATTCTAAAAGAATTTGGAATTAAACAAGAAGTTTTATTTGCAGATTTTAATTTAGAAAATCTTTATAATCTTGCAGGCAACAAAAAGATAAAAGTATCAGAATTACCCAAATTTCCTTCTGTAAAAAGAGATTTAGCTTTATTACTTGATCATAATATAGCTTTTAAAGAAGTATACAACTTAGCTTTTCAATCTGAAAGAAACTTATTAAAAGAGGTTGATTTGTTTGACGTTTATGAAGGTGATAATTTACCAGAAGGTAAAAAGTCTTATGCAGTAAGTTTTCTATTGCAAGACGAAAACAAAACATTAGAAGACAAACAGATAGATAAAATTATGCAGAAGTTACAACAAACTTTTGAAAAGAATTTAGATGCTGTTTTAAGATAATTTATAAGCTCCTTTTAAGGAGCTTTTTTTATATTTGCACTTAATATGTATAAAGCTTTAATAAGACCCATCTTTTTCTTTTTCGATCCAGAAAAAATTCATCATTTTACATTTTCATTAATTAAGTTTTTTTCTAAAATTCCTTTAATACCTAATATTTTTAGAAGTTTATATCAAACAAATGACCCAAGATTAGAGCGTACATTATTTGGAATTACTTTTAAAAATCCTGTTGGTTTAGCTGCAGGTTTTGATAAAAACGCAATTTTATATAACGAATTAGCAAATTTCGGATTTGGTTTTATAGAAATAGGTACTGTAACTCCTAAAGGTCAAGAAGGTAACCCTAAGAAACGTTTGTTTCGTTTACAAGAGGATAAAGGGATTATTAATAGAATGGGCTTTAATAATGAAGGTTTAGAAGCAGCAATTCATCAATTAAAAAAGAATAAAGGAAAAGTTATTATTGGAGGTAATATTGGTAAAAACACTCAAACCTTACCTGAAAATTATACAGAAGATTATTTAACTTGCTTTAAAGCTTTACATCCTTATGTAGATTACTTCGTGTTAAATGTTAGTTGTCCTAATGTTAGTAGCCATGCTAAATTGAATGACAAAGATTATTTGGTTGAGTTAATAACTGAATGTCAAAATTTAAACAAAAAGGAATCTATACAAAAACCAATTTTACTGAAGATAGCACCAGATTTAAATAATAATCAACTAGATGAAATTATAGATTTGGTAGCTGAAACAAAAATTGATGGTGTAATCGCTTCAAACACTTTAGTTTCTAGAGAAGATTTAAAGACCTCTAAAGAAAGATTAGCTGAAATAGGTAATGGTGGTTTAAGTGGGCAACCTATTAAGGAGAAAAGCACAAAAGTTATTCAATACCTAGCAAATAAATCTAATAAATCTTTTCCTATTATAGGAGTAGGAGGTATACATTCAGAAAATGATGCTTTAGAAAAATTAAATGCAGGTGCAGATTTAGTGCAGATTTATACTGGTTTTATTTATGAAGGTCCTAGTTTAGTAAAAAGAATTAATAAAGCTATTTTAAAAAATAGTTAATACAATTTTAAATGATAGAGACCTTAATATCATTTGCATTAGCTACATCTATATTGGCTATTTCTCCTGGACCAGATAATATATTTGTTTTAACACAGAGCATTGCAAATGGCAAAAAAAACGGATTAGCAACTGTTTTTGGGTTAATATCTGGGTGTTTAGTTCACACAACATTATTAGCATTTGGGGTTTCTTCAATAATAGCAGCATCAGAAACTATATTTTTTATTATAAAATTATTTGGTGCGTTTTACTTGTTATATTTAGCTTATAAAGTTTTTAAAGCAGATGCTTCAATTGTTCTTTCGAAAGATAAAACTGATCATAAAACTACAAAAGAATTATTTAAACAAGGATTTATTATGAATGTGCTAAATCCTAAGGTAACTATCTTTTTTTTAGCTTTCTTTCCTGGATTTTTGTTTAGCGATAATTTATCTAAAGTTACACAGTTTTATATTTTAGGTTTTTTATTCATGTTTGTCTCTCTACTTATATTTTCTTCAATAGCAATACTTGCAGGAACGATCTCTTCATATATAGAAAAGAATAAAAACATTGGTATTTATCTAAAATGGTTGCAAATAATAGTATTTATTGGAATTTCTTGTTTTATTTTGATTTCTTAATTTGTTTTAAACATATGTTAATGTTTCTTAAATAAAAAAAGTCATCGTTTATTTTGTTTAATATTTATTGATATATCTTAAACAAAAAAAACATGAAAAATTTTAAACCCTTTATTTTATTATTCGTCTCTTTATTCTTGATTACAAGTTGTAATGAAGATGAAGATTTTAATTTTCCTGTACCAAATGGAAATACGACTGTATTCGATTTAAATGAAAAAGCTGTTACTGGTATTTCTAGTAAAGCCACATTTGTAGAAAACGAAGATGCATCAATTACTTTAGTATTAGACATATCTGGAACTCCAGCAAATGGAGTGCATCCTGCACATATCCATTTTAACTCTGCTTTAGAAGGTGGTGCTATCGCATTAAGTTTTAATCCTGTAGATGGTAATAATGGAAAAAGTGTTACCACTTTTACAACTCTTAATGATGGAACTCCTGTGAGTTATAATGATATGATAAATTTTGATGGTTACATCAATGTACATTTAAGTGAAGATGATTTAGGAACTATTGTTGCACAAGGTGATATTGGTCAGAATGATTTAACAGGAAATACAACAACATATGATTTAGGAGAAAAAGCAGTACCAGGAATTTCAGGAAATGTTGTTTTTTCAGAAAGAGTAAATGGAGAGTCATTAGCAACAATCATGTTGTCTAATACACCAGCAAATGGTTCACATCCTGCACACATTCATGCCAATACAGCTGCAGAAGGAGGAGGAATCTTATTTTCTTTTAATCCAGTAGATGGAGATACAGGAATGAGTATGACAAATGTGGCTGCTTATGACAATGGAGGGGCATTAACTTATACTGATTTAGCTGGTTTAGACGCATATGTTAATGTACATTTAAGTGCAACTCAATTAAGTACTATTGTAGCTCAAGGTAATATTGGTTCTAATATATAATATGATTTAAATCAATTTAAAATCCCATCATAATTTGATGGGATTTTTTTATGCCTAATATTTATTTTTTTATGTATTCCATTTATAATAATTATCTTTGAAATTAATGAAAAAAGTCAAAATCATAGAATGTCCAAGAGATGCCATGCAAGGGATAAAATCGCATTTTATTTCTACAGATAAAAAGGCATTATATATCAATTCTTTACTTAAAGTAGGTTTTGATACTATAGATTTTGGAAGCTTTGTTTCAACAAAAGCAATCCCTCAAATGAGAGATACTGCTGAAGTTTTAGCAAAGTTAGATTTAACTAAAACTAATAGTAAATTACTAGCTATAATAGCAAATACTAGAGGAGCTAATGATGCTGTACAGTTTAAAGAAATAGATTATTTAGGCTATCCTTTTTCTATATCAGAAAACTTTCAAATGCGTAATACGCATAAAACAATTGCAGAATCTATAAAAACTCTAGATGATATTTTAAATCTTGCAGACAAACATAATAAAGAAGTTGTAGTATATTTATCTATGGGATTTGGAAACCCTTATGGAGACCCTTGGAATGTAGAAATAGTAGGTGAGTGGACAGAGAAGCTTTCTAATATGGGGGTAAAGATTTTATCCCTTTCAGATACAATTGGTAGTTCTACTCCAGATGTAATTTCTTATTTATTTTCTAATTTAATTCCTAAATATCCAAAAATAGAATTTGGTGCACATTTGCATACAACTCCAGATAAATGGCATGAAAAAGTAGATGCAGCTTACAAAGCTGGCTGCAATAGATTTGATGGAGCAATAAAAGGCTATGGAGGTTGCCCAATGGCTAAAGATGAGCTAACAGGTAATATGCCAACTGAGAAATTAGTAAGCTATTTTACTGCGCAAAAGGCAGATACGAATATAAAACCCATGAGCTTTGAAAGTGCATATAACAAAGCTTTAGAGGTTTTTAATCATTAAATAATTACAAATTGTAAAGATTTAATTACAATTAAATATTAAATTTTAAATGAAAATTTTAAAAAACATCCTATATATTTTATCATTTCCAATATTTTTTTCTTGTAATAAAGATGATGATAAGATTGACTTCACTTTTCTACAAATAAATGATGTTTATGAAATAGCACCCATTCAAGGTGGAAAATATGGAGGAATGGCTAGAGTAGAAACATTACATCAAAACTTGCTAAAAGAAAACAAAAATACAATGTTGTTTTTGGCAGGAGATTTTTTAAACCCTTCTTTAATTGGTACTTTAATGGTTGATTATGAAAGAGTTCGTGGAAAACAAATGGTAGAAGTTATGAATGCCATGAATTTTGATGCGGTTGCTTTTGGTAATCATGAATTTGATTTATCTCAGCAAGATTTACAAAAACGTTTAAATGAGAGTAATTTTCCTTGGATTTCATCAAATGTTAAGTTAAAAACAAATGCTAAATCAATTCCATTTTATAAAGAAAGAGAGGGAAAGAGAATTCCTTTAAAAGGAACTTTAATAAAAGAAATTATTGATGAAGATGGGACAACTATTAAAATTGGTTTTATTAGTGTTTGTATACCATCAAATCCAAAAGAGTATGTAGAATATGGGAATATGTTTGTTAAAGCAAGAGCAGCTTATGCTGCCATAAAAGATTCTGTTGATGTTGTTTTTGGCTTAACTCATGTTAAAATAAATAATGATAAAAGAATTGCAAAATTATTACCAAATATCCCTTTAATTATGGGAGGTCATGAGCATACCAACAAATATGAAAAGATTGGTAATTCTATTATCACTAAAGCAGATGCTAATGCTAAGACAGCTTATATACATAGAATTACATACTATAAAAAAACTAAGAAGGCTATTATAGATTCCAAATTACAAGAAATAACTGATACTATTGTTTCTAACCAAAAAGTTGGAGAAATTGTAGACAAATGGCAAACTATTTTAACAACTAAGATTAAAGATATTATTCCACAACCAAATGAAGTTATTTATAATGCAAAAATACCACTAGATGGAAGAGATACACCTATTAGAAGTGAACCTACAAACCTAGGTAAAGTAATAACAGCAGCAATGTCTTACTCTTTTAATGATAAAGTTGATGCAGCAATTGTAAATGGTGGTTCTATTAGAATTGATGATGAGCTTGAGGGTAATATTACTGCTGTAGATATATTTAGGGTTTTACCTTATGGAGGAGCAGTATTAAAAGCAGATATTAAAGGTAGATTGTTTAAACGTGTTTTAGATTATGGAGAATTAGCAAAAGGCACAGGAGCTTATTTGCATCATCACAATATAACTAAGAAAAATAATATCTGGTATATAAAAGGTAAACCTTTACTTACCACTAAAACTTATACAGTTGCATTTTCAGATTATCTATTAAAAGGATTTGATATACCTTTTTTATCTTCTAAAGATAAATCTGTAACTAATGTTTCTAAGCCTAAAGAAAAAGAGTTGTCTTTTGACATAAGAAGGGCAGTAGTTGCTTATTTAAAAACTCAAGAATAAAAAAAGCCTCACAATTAGTGAGGCTTTTTTATTGTATATTATCTTTCTCTTCGTTTTCTACCAAAACCACTAGGTTTTCTATCACTAGAACTTCTTTTTCTATCAGGAGAACGATTATCAGATCTTCTTATTCCTCTATCATCAGAACCTTTAAGTGAGTTTTCGTTATTTCTACGTCTTCCAAAACCTCCATCTTTTTTACCAAAAGGTTTTTTTCCACGTCTACTACTTCCTCCTCCTGAACGTTCTTTTTTAGTAACTTCTACATTAACACTTCTACCATCAAAATCTGGTTGATTCGCAGCAAAAGCTTCTAATGTTTTTTCTTCATAATTTTTATCAACTTCAAAGAAAGAAAAAGTATCTAAAATATCAATAGCGCCAATTTCTATTTTATCACCTATTTCTTGGTCGTTAATTAAACCTATTAATTTAGCAGGGTTTAATCTATCCTTTCTACCAATGTTGATAAAGAAACGAGTCATATCATCACTTGTAGCTCTTGCTCTAGAGTTTTCTCTTGAAGATAAATCGTTTAAATCTTTTGCATTTTCATAATAAGATAAAAATTGATTAAACTCTAATGAAACAAACTTTTGGATTAATTCTTCTCTAGAAAAACCATCTAACTTTTCATAAATACTAGGTAAAAAGTCTTTAATTTCAGATTCGTTCACTTCTATATTTTGAACTTTATCAATTAAATGCATTAATTGATTCTGACAAATTTCTTTTCCAGAAGGAACTTTAGTTTCAACAAACTTTTTCTTTATGATTCTTTCTATAGGTCTTAATTTACCTTTTTCTTTATTATTTACTAAAACTATAGAAATACCTGTATTACCTGCTCTACCAGTTCTACCACTTCTATGATTGTAGTTTTCTATTTGGTCTGGTAACTTATGATTAATAACATGTGTTAACTCGTTAACATCTAATCCACGAGCAGCAACATCTGTTGCTACTAATAATTGAATGTTTTTTGTTCTGAATTTACCCATAACAGAATCTCTCTGTGCCTGAGATAAATCTCCATGTAAAGCATCTGCATTATAACCATCTTTTATTAATTGGTCAGCAACTTGTTGTGTTTCTCTTCTAGTTCTACAGAAAATAATCGCATAAATATCTGGATTTAAATCTGCTATTCTTTTTAAAGCTGGATATCTAGTTCTTTCTGTTACTAAATAATATTCATGACTTACATTATCTGAACCTTGATTTTTTTCACCTGATGTAACTTCAACAGGTTTTGTCATATAATTTTTGGCAATTGCTTCTACTTCATGAGGAAAAGTTGCAGAAAATAATAAAGTTTGCTTTGTTTCTGGAGTTGCTTCTAAGACAGCATCTAACTCGTCTTTAAAGCCCATATTTAACATTTCATCTGCTTCATCTAAAACCAACCATTCTACATTACCTAACTTTAAGGATCTTCGTTTAATTAAATCTACTGTTCTTCCTGGTGTACCTACAACAATTTGAGCTCCTTTTTTTAAAGCTCGCATTTGTTCTTCAATATTCGCCCCACCATAAACTGTAGCAACTTTAATACCTTTTAAATATTTAGAAAATTCTTCAATATTTTTTCCTATTTGAACAGCTAATTCTCTTGTTGGAGATAAAATAATAGCTTGTGTATTTTTACTATTAGCATCAACTAATTGTAAAATTGGTAAACTAAAAGCTGCTGTTTTTCCTGTTCCTGTTTGTGCAAAAGCTTTTAAATCGTCTGTAGATGAAATAATTTGGGGAACTGCTTTTTCTTGAATAACGGTTGGTTTTTCGTAACCTAAATCCGACAATGCTTTAACTATGGTTTCTTTTAAACCTAGTTCTTTAAATGTTGACATTACTGTGTTTTTGTGGATTCACAGAACGCCCACCTGTAAACCCGATTATAAAAATGGACTTGATTCTTAATGAGTTAATATCTAATTAAAAATCGTGCAAATGTACTGTAAATAAAATAGATAACTTAAAAAATCTTAATTTTTATATGAATTTAAGTTTTTTAAGAAAGAATTTAAGTTGTAAGAAGATATAGAAGCATAACCATTAGCAACAATACCATCTTTATTAACTAAGATAGATCTTGGCATTTTACTTGATAAATATTTAAAAGCTTCACTATTTGAGTTTAAGTAATATTGATTTTTTATGTCAAGATTTTTTATGCTCTTTTCTAACTCACCATGTATTTTAATTTGAATAAAATCAATATTTTGAAATTTATTAGCTAAATACTCAATTCTTGATTTAATATACCATTCAGAAACATTATTAGGATTCCAAAAAAGTAATAAAACATTTTTATTTTTAATTACATCTTTAATATCGTGTTCTTTATTGGTGTAATCAGTTATTTTAAAATTAGGAAACTTGTCATTTATACCTATTGCTTTGGTGTCGTTTATTAAGTTTTGAATCTCTTTTTTATCAGCTTCATTTGTTGTCAATTCAAAATAACGATCAAATGTATCTCCATTTATATCAGATGAAGATTTATTATAGAAATGACTTATTACTGTTTGTTTTAAAAATGCATTTCTAGAAGTTTCTGAAGAAATCTCTGAGTTTATTGTGTTTAATAAATCTACAGTAAACTTAGATGTATATTCTTTTATTAATGGAGGATGACCTAATGAATACGTTTTATTGTATAAATAATTTCTAATAAAATAAGAGTAAGGAGGATAATAAAACAATGAACTATCATTAAATTCAATGTTTTTTCTATGGTTATAGAAAGATTTTTCTAATTCTGGAAAAATATTTACATCTGTTTTTTTAGAATATACTAATGGATATTTCTCTATTCTTGCATAAAGAGGATATGTTAATGCAACAATTAATATCTTTTCAAAACCTTCAGTTTCATTAGGGTGATTTTCTAAATATTGTTGTAGGGTAGTGTATTTAATTTTTTTAATAGAATCTATTTTACTTTGAAAAGCTTTAGGATTTAATTTATTGTATTGATAAAAAAGCTTATCATCTTTTTCGGTTTCTAAAAAACAATCTATTAAAATATTATTTCTATCTGCACCTTTACCAGCAAAAACTAAAGATTCATCAAAATCCCATGTATTTAAACGAATTAGCAAGCTATCTTTTGGCTCTAAATACATATATTGATTTTCATTACCATGTATAAAGTAATAAAGACCTTCTTTAATATTCTTTAATTCTGCAAAAAACTTATTGTTTTCGTTTAATAAAAAAGTATCAATTGCTATTTCATTTGCATATAAAATTATTTTATCCGATTTCGGATTAATAATTTTACCACCAAAATAAGTAGTCGTTTTTTTGTCACCATTACCACAGCTAACTAGTAAGATTGTAAAAAAAATATATACAAGAAAATGTAATTTTTTATACATATATAATTATAGGATATTAATCAAACAAAAATATATATTCCAACTACTTAAGCTTGTTAATACACTGTTAAAAATTACTCAATAAAAAACCCAACTTTTTAAAGCAAAAACTTATAAAAAAGGGGATAAATTATTGTAAAGCAATTCTATTTAGTACTTTTGCAAAAAATTAAAAAATAGTAATATGTTATCTGTTTCTAACTTATCTGTTCAATTTGGTAAAAGAGTATTGTTTGATGAAGTAAATACCAAATTTCAATCTGGTAATTGCTATGGGATTATTGGTGCAAATGGTGCAGGAAAATCTACTTTTCTAAAAATATTATCTGGAAAAATGGATCCTACATCTGGTCATGTTTCTATAGAACCAGGAAAAAGAATGTCTGTGTTAGAGCAAAACCACAATGCTTATGATGAGTTTCCTGTATTAGAAACTGTAGTAATGGGTAACAAAGAGTTATTTGCTATTAAGAAAGAAATAGATGCGCTTTATGCAGATTATACTGATGAAAACGCAGAAAAGATTGGAGAACTTCAAGTAAAGTTTGAAGAGATGAATGGTTGGAATGCAGATTCTGATGCAGCAGCAATGCTATCTAACTTAGGTATTACAGAAGAATTGCATTATAGCATGATGCAAGATTTAGATGGTAAACAAAAAGTAAGAATATTATTAGCACAAGCTTTATTTGGTAGTCCTGATGTTTTAATTATGGATGAGCCTACTAACGACCTAGATTTTGAAACTATTGGTTGGTTAGAAAATTTCTTAGCTAATTATGATAATTGTGTAATTGTAGTTTCGCATGATAGACATTTTTTAGATGCAGTGTGTACACATATTTCTGATATAGATTTTGGTAAAATAAACCACTTTTCAGGTAACTATACTTTTTGGTACGAATCTAGTCAGTTAGCAGCAAAACAAAGAGCTCAACAAAACAAAAAGGCAGAAGATAAGAAGAAAGAATTAGAAGAATTTATTCGTCGTTTTTCTGCAAACGTAGCAAAATCTAAACAAGCTACCTCTCGTAAAAAAATGATTGAGAAACTTAATGTAGAAGACATTAAACCTTCTAGTAGACGTTACCCTGCTATTATTTTTGATAGAGATAGAGAAGCAGGAGACCAAATTTTAAATGTAGAAGGTTTAACCAAAACTTTTGAAGGAGAAAAATTATTTTCTAATGTTGATATTAACTTACAAAAAGGAGATAAAGTTGCAGTTATCTCTAAAAACTCTAGAGCTGTAACTGCATTCTATCAAATTATTACAGATAATTACAAAGCAGATTCAGGTAAATTTAGTTGGGGTGTAACTACAACTCAGTCTTATTTACCATTAGACAATTCTGAATACTTTAAAGATGGTAGTTTAAATTTAGTAGACTGGCTAAGACAATATGCACAAACAGAAGAAGAGCGAGAAGAAGTGTTTTTAAGAGGATTTTTAGGAAAAATGATTTTTTCTGGTGAAGAAGCACTTAAGAAAAGTAACGTTTTATCTGGAGGAGAAAAAGTGCGTTGTATGCTCTCTAAAATGATGATGAAAAGAGCAAATATTCTTTTGTTAGATGAACCAACTAACCACTTAGACTTAGAATCTATACAAGCATTAAACAATTCTTTAATTAATTTTAAAGGAACTGTAATGTTTACAACTCATGATCATGAGTTTGCACAAACAGTTGCAAATAGAGTAATAGAATTAACGCCAAAAGGTGTAATAGATAGATATACTACTTTCGATGATTATCTATCAGATCCAAAAATTAAAGAATTAAGAACTAAAATGTATTCATAAAAAAAGGAAGCTTTTCAGCTTCCTTTTTTTATTTTTTCTGAATTGGACTAATGATTTTTACATCAGAAAAAGCAATAGCCCCTTTTATAACTCCATCTATAGTTTTCTTTAAAGCTTCTATCAATTGCATTTTTAATTGAGATTTATGATAAATTAAACTCACTTCTCTTGCAGGAGGAGGAGTTTTAAACTCTCTTAAAAAGCTTTTGTCTTTACTATTTAAATCTAAAGTATGTAAATAGGGTAGAAGCGTCATTCCTAAGCCTTCTTTAGACAATTTAATTAATGTATCAAAATTTCCACTTTCTAATTGAAACCCTTTTTTATTATCAATTTTATGTGCTCTACATAAGTTAATGACACTGTCTTTAAAACAATGTCCATCTTCTAAAAGTAAAATATCATCTACTTCTAACTCATCAACATCTATTTTTTTATTATTGTATAATCTGTGGTTTTGAGGTATTAAACCAACAAATGGTTCATAGTATAAAGGTCTTTCTTTTATAGTTTCATTTTCTAAAGGAGTAGCAGCAATTGCAGCATCTATATGACCGTCAGTTAATTTTTTAATAATATCTTCTGTAGTTAATTCTTCTATGATTAGCTTAACTTTAGGGTACTTTTTAGTAAAATTATTTAAGAACATTGGCAATAATGTAGGCATAATAGTTGGGATAATACCTAGTTTAAATTCGCCTCCAATAAATCCTTTTTGTTGATGAACAATATCTATAATTCTATTGCTTTCATCTACAATAACTTTAGCTTGTTCAACAATTTTTTTACCAACTTCTGTAAGTTCTATAGGTTTTTTAGAACGATTAAATATTTGCACATCTAATTCATCTTCTAATTTTTGAATTTGCATGCTTAAAGTTGGCTGGGTTACAAAACTATGTTCTGCTGCAACAGTAAAATTTTGATATTCTGCAACAGATAAAACGTATTTTAATTGTGTAATTGTCATTGTGTATAAGAAATTTAGATAAAGATATTAAATCTATCAATAATAGCTAGGACTTATTTAAAATATTTTAAAATAAATTTGCTCTATATAAAAATAGATGTAAAATGAATAAAACAATACTAGGATTAGACAAACAAGATACCGCCAATTTAGTAGATAATTTAAACGGACTTTTGGCAAATTTTCAAATTTATTACCAAAATTTAAGAGGTTTACATTGGAACATTAAAGGTAAAAATTTTTTTGAATTACATGTAAAGTTCGAAGAGTTTTACACAGACTCTCAAGTAAAAATTGATGATATCGCAGAACGTATACTTACTTTACAGGGTACCCCTTTGCATACGTTTTCAGATTATATATCTAAAGCTTCAGTTCCAGTTGGTAAAGGTATTTCTAATGATGTAGAAGGAGTGGAGTTGGTTGTAAATTCTCTCTCAGAATTATTAAAAATCGAAAGAGTTATTTTAGATATATCAGATCAAGCAGATGATGAAGGTACAAATGCAATGATGAGCGACTTTATAGCAGAACAAGAAAAAACAATTTGGATGTTAAATTCTTGGTTGGGTAAATAAATATTAATAGAAAATATTTAATAAACAAACCTCTCTAAATTGATGTAGAGAGGTTTGTTTTTATATTTTAAAAGAGTATCCAATTTCTAGCCCCAAAATATTATAGCCATCATTAGGTTTTTGAAAATTTAGATTAGAAACATGACCAAAATTTGAACCTATATATAAAAATGATTCTTTAAAAATTTGATAAGAAAAACCTAAAGTGAAATTTTCTATAAAAGTAAATCCTTTGGCTAAACGTTCTGTTCTTGTATCTATATAAGAGAAACCTAAACTTATAGAAGCTTGTAAATCTAATTTTTTGAATAATTCTTTTTTACCAGCAAAACCAAACTCAATACCATATAAGTTCATGTTTTTAGGTTGAATAAATTCAGCTATTTTTTCTCTGAAATTTTCTTGATCTGGAGTAACATAAAATTCATTTAATAATTGATGTTGTAAAAACTGAACTTGTGATTGCACAATCAATTCAAAGTCAAAATTTCTCCAAGAACCTAAGTTGTAAAAAGCTTGAAGCTTAAAGGTATTTGTAGAATAAGTGTAATCTTTATCATCAAATAAAAAATTATCTTCAGATCCATAGTTATAAAGAACTCCAATTTTCTTTGGGGTTAAACTCCAATCTTTTTTGTTTTGATTATAACAATATGTAACAAAGAAAAAAGTAAAAAAAAGAATAGCTTTTTTTATCATTAAATTAAGCAAACATTTTAGCTACTTTTTCTGCTTTTCTGCTTTCTGAATAATCATAAAAACCTTCTCCAGATTTCACTCCTAATTTACCAGCCATAACCATATTTACTAAAAGTGGGCAAGGAGCGTATTTAGGATTTTTAAAACCATCATACATTACATTTAGTATAGATAAACAAACCTCTAAACCTATAAAATCTGCTAATTGTAAAGGACCCATTGGATGAGCCATTCCTAATTTCATAACAGTATCAATTTCAGCTACACCTGCAACACCATTATATAATGTTTCTATAGATTCATTAATCATTGGCATTAAAATTCTATTAGCAACAAAGCCTGGATAATCATTTACTTCTACAGGTATTTTATTTATTTTCTTAGATAAGTCAACAATAAAATCTGTAACTTCATCAGATGTGTTATAGCCCCTAATAATTTCTACTAATTTCATAATAGGTACAGGGTTCATAAAATGCATACCTATTACTTTATCTGCTCTTTTAGTTTCAGCAGCAATTTGAGTAATAGAAATAGAAGAAGTATTTGTTGCTAAAATGGTGTCTTCAGGACAAACTTCATCTAACTCTTTAAATATTTTAGCTTTTAAAACACTGTTTTCTGTAGCAGCTTCAACAACTAAACTTGCATATTTTACGCCTTCTTTTATAGAAGTATAAGTAGTTATGTTATTAAGTGTTTTTTCTTTAGTCTCTTCTGTAATTTTTTCTTTAGCAACCATTCTATCTAAATTTTTAGTAATCGTTGCAACACCTCTTTTTAAAGCTTCTTCAGAAACATCAATTAATTGTACATTATAATCAAATTGAGCAAAAGTATGCGCAATTCCATTTCCCATTGTTCCAGCTCCAATAACTGCTATATTCTTCATATTTATATCTTTATTTTTTTAAAAACTATCTATTACCCATTGTGCAATTCTAAGTGCTTCTGCACCATTATTTAAAGTTACAATAGGTGTTGTATCATTATTTATGGCATCTGCAAAAGTTTCTAGTTCATCTAGAATTGCATTGTTATTTGTTACTTGTGGATTATCAAAATAAATCTGTTTTTTTACGCCTTCATCATTTTGTAAAATCATATCAAAATCACCAGGATTTTCAGGTGCATCTTTCATTTTAACCACTTCTGCTTTTTTCTCTAATAAATCTACAGATATATAAGCATCCTTTTGAAAAAAGCGAGTTTTACGCATATTTTTCATAGATATTCTACTAGAAGTTAGATTAGCTACACAACCATTTTCGAATTCTATTCTTGCGTTGGCAATATCTGGTGTTTCAGAAATTACAGAAATACCACTTGCATGTATATTTTTAACCTTAGATTTTACTACTGAAAGAATAATGTCTATATCATGTATCATTAAATCTAATACTACAGGCACATCTGTACCTCTTGGATTAAATTCTGCTAACCTATGTGTTTCTATAAACATTGGGTTGTCTATCATATCTTTTACAGCAGTAAAAGCTGGATTAAAACGTTCTACATGACCCACTTGACCTTTTACATGGTATTGACTTGCTAAGGTTTTAATAGCTTCAGCTTCTAAAATTGTTTTAGCAATTGGTTTTTCAATAAAAATATGACGACCTTTTTCAATTGCATTTTTTGCACACTCAAAATGAGAAAGAGTAGGAGTTACAATATCTACAACATCTACAGCATCAATTAATTCATCTATTGAGTTGTAAGAAGTATACCCAAATTCTTCAGCAACTTTTTTAGCATTTTCTTCTGAAGGATCATAAAACCCAATCAATTGGTATTTAGAAGATTGTTGTAATAATTTTAAATGTATTTTTCCTAGATGACCAGCTCCTAAAACCCCAACTTTAAGCATAAATGATTGTTTTTAAAAGAATTTAAATTTTGAAATTTAATGCTAACAAAGATACAATTTTATAAGAATTTAATTCAATTTATTATTACTTTTAGATTTTAGAAATTAGATAAAATTGAAGGATACAGCAAAACATCAAGGTCTTAGAAATCAGCTCGCTAATGTATTAAAAGCAAAAGGGATTGTAGATGAAAATGTGTTATATGCTATTCGTGAAATTCCTAGACATTTATTTATTGATTCTAGTTTTGAGTCTCATGCTTATCAAGATAAAGCATTTCCAATTGCAGCAGAACAAACCATTTCTCAGCCTTATACAGTTGCTTTTCAGTCTCAAGCCTTAGCTATTAAAAAAAGGGATAAGGTTCTAGAAATTGGTACAGGTTCTGGTTACCAAACCGCAGTTTTATTATTGTTAAAAGCAGAAGTTTTTACCATAGAAAGACAACGTGAATTGTTTAAAAAGACATCTCGTTTTTTACCAAAGCTGAACTATAATCCTAAGAAATTTATTTTTGGTGATGGCTATAAAGGATTACCAGAACAAGCTCCTTTTGATAAAATTATTGTTACTGCAGGTGCACCTTATGTACCAAAACCTTTATTAGCACAACTAAAAGTAGGAGGTATGTTATTAATACCAGTTGGAGATAAAACGCAAATCATGACACAGTTTATTCGTAAATCTGCAACTGAATTCGAAAAACACGAATTAGGAGATTTTGCTTTTGTACCAATGCTTGAAGAAAAGAATTAAGATTATTCAGCTCTAGTCCAATATTTAGTTTTACCCAAAAGAGAAAAACCTATATAACCTCTTAATTTTAATTTATTAGGCTCTTCTAATTTTATAAAACACTTGTATATCTTTCCATTTCTAGGATCTAAGATTTTTCCTCCTGACCATTCATCATCATCTTTTTCTAAACCTGATAAAATTTCTAATCCTAAAATTGGTTTATTTTTATTTTTTCCAGTGCATTCTTCACAAACAGCATTTTGTCTGTTTTCATCTTTAATTTCTACAATTTTAGCAAATGCTTTACCATTTTTCTCATAAATCTCAACTACTGAATCAATTTTACCTGTATCATCGTTTGTAGAGTTCCATTTTCCAAAAATAGTTTGAGAGTTTGCATTCATTGCAACTACCAGTAATAATAATGTAAACAGTTTTTTCATTTTTAAAATTTTAAATTAAGCTTCAGCATCAAAATAATCGTTCCATTTTCCATTGACTTTTAGCACTTGTTCAATAACATCTCTAACACAGCCTTCACCACCTTTTTTATTTGAAATGTATTTAGAAATTTGTTGTATTTCTGGAACAGCATCATTTGGACAACAAGACAAACCAACTTTTGTCATTACAGGTAAATCAGGAATATCATCACCCATATATAGAATATTTTCTGCTTGCAAATTATACTTTTCAATGATTTCTTGATATTGTTTTATCTTGTCATGAGCGCCCAAATAAATGTCTTCAATACCTAAAGCAGCTAATCTACTTTTTACAGCTTGGTTTGTACCACCTGAAATAATACAAACTCTAAATCCTTTGTTTAAAGCTAGTTTCATAGCATAGCCATCTTTCACATTCATGTGTCTAACTAGTTCTCCATCAGGCATAATAGTTAACATTCCGTTTGTTAAAACACCATCAACATCAAAAATAAATGTATTAATTTTATGTAAGATTTGCTTATAGCTAATTTCCATTCTGGATAGATTTTGTTAAGAGTTTATAAATTTCTTGTTTATTTTCTGAAAGCAAATTTAAATGATTTTTTATTGTTTCTTCATCATTTCTAATTGCAGGTCCTGTTTGCGCTTTTTCTGGGGAAAGAGTTTTAATTTTAGAAGCTGTTTCGTCTATTAGTGTATCTAATATTTTAAATGGAATATTATTTTCTTTACAAATATCATTACCAATCTTATACATATGATTAGTGAAGTTGTTTACAAAAACAGCAGCTACATGTAGTCTTTTACGTTGTTCTGAATCAATATTATAAATATGTTCACTCAACAATTTTGCTAATTTTTCTAATAATTGATAATCATTTTTATCTTCAGCCTCTAAACAAAAAGGAACTTTAGAAAAGTCTACTTTTTTATTTTTTGTAAAAGTCTGTAGCATATAAAAAACACCTTTTCTTGTTTTGTTTTTAAGATGAGTCATAGCAAAACTACCTGAAGTATGTACTACAAAATTATTGTTAATTTTATTAGAAACTTCTGCAATAGCATCATCAGAGACAGCAATTATTGTAATATCTGCATTAGGTATTTTATCTAATTCTCTAGAATTTATTTGGATAACCTTAATTTCTTTTAGGTTAGAAAAGGCGTCAAAAAGGTGAGTTGCTACATTGCCCTTACCAATAAGTAAAACTGATATCATAAAACGAAGATATTATTTTTTAAAGACACTATGTTTTTAAGTTTTGTTAAATTAGCAACTTGAAAATTCTATAAAATGAATACTAAAAATAAACTTGGATTAAACACAACTTGTGTTCATGTTGGTGAGGTTAAAGACGAACAGTTTAAAGGAGCAGTTTCGCCTATATATATGTCTACTTCTTATGCTTTTGATGGAGTAGATATTAAGCGCTATCCAAGATATTACAATACTCCAAATCAAGAAATGTTATGCAAAAAAATTGCTGCCCTAGAAAATACAGAAGATGCTTTAATTTTTAGTTCTGGCATGGCTGCAATATCATCTTCAATTTTTACTTTTCTTAAAAGGGGTGATCATATTGTTATTCAGCAAGTTATTTATGGCGGAACATACAATTTTATTGTCACTGAATTTGATAAATATGGTATAGAATATTCGTTTACGGAAAGTGATAAAATTGAAGATTTTAAACCGTTAATTAAAGAAAACACGAAAGTTATTTATATAGAAACACCTTCTAATCCTTTGTTAGGAATTACCAATATGAAGGCCATCTCTGAACTAGCAAAAGAGCATCATATTTTAACCATGATCGATAATACTTTTGCATCTCCTATCAATCAAAACCCTATAGATTTTGGAATTGATATAGTTATTCATTCAGCAACAAAATATATGGGAGGTCATTCTGATATTTCTGCAGGTGCTGTTGCTTCAACTAAAGAGAATATAGCGCAAATTTGGAAAACAGCCATTAACCTTGGAGGTAATTTAAGCGATCAAACTGTATGGTTATTAGAAAGAAGTTTAAAAACTTTGAATCTAAGAGTAAAAGCACAAACAGAAAATGCACAAATCATGGCAGAATATCTAGATAAAAATAATGATATTGATAATGTCTATTATCCTGGTTTGCAAAGCCACCCACAATATGAATTGGCTAAAAAACAAATGAAAGGATTTGGAGCTATGTTGTCTTTTGAACTAAAGGAGGGTATTGATGCTTTGAAATTTCAAAATTATTTAAATTTGATAAAACCTTCTATGAGCTTAGCTGGATTGGAAAGTACAACTGTGAGTCCAACTCAAACTACCCATGCACTTCTTAGCGAAGAAGAGCGTTTAGAAAGAGGGATAAAAGATGGTTTAATCAGGTTTTCTGTTGGTATTGAAGAACCAGAAGATTTAATTTATGATATTGAACAAGCTATAAAAAAAGCAAAATAATATTAAATACCTGTTCTTAAGATTAAACCAACTTGTAATCTATCTAAACTTTGTTTATTAATATATTGATTTAAATATCCAATTTCTAAAGAAATATTTTTAGAAAAAGTATAACCTAGTGCAGAATAAAATCTATTTTCTGGATATAACCCATAAAATTAAGAACTGATTGATTTTTATTAATATGTTAAAAATCTATATATTATTTAAGAAATTTGAAAAACGAAATCGAAATAGAAATTTCTAATAACTAAATATTACCTTAAAAAAGATTATTTTTGATGATTCAAAAAAAAATATTTTTTAGCTTTATTTGATTAGTTTGATAAATAAAAACTCATTTTTTTTAATTTAAATAAAAAATTACAAATATGAAACTCGATATTTTAGCTTTTGGGGCACATCCAGATGATGTAGAATTAGGTTGTGGAGCAACAATTGCAAAAGAAATTTCTTTAGGTAAAAAAGTTGGTATAGTAGATTTGACTAGAGGAGAGTTAGGTACAAGAGGTTCTGCTGATTTAAGAGATGAAGAAGCTAAAAAGTCTGCTGAAATTTTAGGAGTATCTATAAGAGAAAATTTGGGTTTTTCTGATGGGTTTTTTAAAAACGATAAAGAACATCAGTTAGCTATTATAAAAATGATTCGAAAATATAGGCCAGAAATTGTTTTATGCAATGCAATTGATGATAGACATATAGATCATGGAAAAGGAAGCAAATTAGTGTCTGATGCTTGTTTTTTAAGTGGTTTGTTAAAAATTGAAACTAAAGTTGATGATAAACTACAAGAAAAATGGAGGCCTAATAATGTGTATCATTATATTCAATGGAAAAATATAAATCCAAATTTTGTTGTTGATGTCACAGGATTTATTGAAAAAAAAGTAGATTCAATTTTAGCTTATAGTTCTCAATTCTTTGATCCTAAGAGTAATGAGCCAGAAACACCTATAACAAGTAAAAACTTTTTAGACAGTATAACATATAGAGCAAAAGATTTAGGAAGAATAATAGGAGTGGAGTATGCAGAAGGTTTTACTTCAGAACGATTTGTTGCTGTAAAAAATTTAGATAAATTATTTTAATTAATTCTTTTAGTAGAATTAAAAATAAATTATATTTGTACCCGCAAATTAAATGGTGGTTGTAGCTCAGTTGGTTAGAGCGTCGGTTTGTGGTACCGAAAGTCGTGGGTTCGAGCCCCATCTTCCACCCAAAATTTAAAAAAGCTTTTTCATAATGAAAAGGCTTTTTTTAGTTAAGGGAAATTTTAGGGGCTTTTTAATAAGAAGTTGTCAAATATTGAAGAGCTTTACTTTTATGACATCTGGTTAGGGATCATTAAATCATTTAAGTTGTTATGCTTCTTCTAATAGAAATTAGGGGTAAGCTTTATTAACACACTCTCCAATACTTGATAAACTTTGAAAAAATTAATTTTCAATGAACTTCTTAGCTATGCCATTATGTTGTTTTATAGAGATTAAACAACATAATTTTAGTGGTGCATAGTATGTTTTAAAAAAGGTAAATCAATTATAGGAATTAAGTTTTACCTTTTTAAATAATTAATAGTTTTAATGAACTTAGTTGGTTTTGACTATATCTAGTCTTTAACAACACTTCAAATGCAGTAATTATTTACCACAAAACAAGTAAAATATATAAAAAGTATTCATTTTTTTGTTCTTTAAATAAGTGACTGATTATCAATTATATAATATTACTAAAAATTGTGATTTATTACTACACTTACTAATAAATTATTATTTAACTATAGTTTATCATACGTATTTTGAAGTTATTATATTAAATATAAATTGATATAAGCCATAAATAAAGGTTACCTATAAAAGGTAGCTTAGATTCAGGGGTACTAAGTGGATGTATTGTAATATTTTAGTATTCAGAATCTTGTGTAAATTCTTCAATATTATTATGTCTTTGAAGTATTTTCTTTGATAAACCTTTAAATTGATCTCTTACTAATTCTTTTATATGTTCTTCTCTAGCAGAGTGAACTTCTTTTTAAACAGCAATATAA
>Ga0228634_1000717_pt1 | contig 22335 bp, 12 predicted proteins | sample 42DmetaG_FD_190063 | JGI IMG/M metagenome (GOLD analysis project Ga0228634, IMG submission 190063) | Seawater microbial communities from Monterey Bay, California, United States - 42D | ecosystem: Environmental > Aquatic > Marine > Coastal | place: USA: California | collected 2016-09-27 | reverse complement strand
CAGACCTAGAATAAGGAGTTTCACCTGCGCCTTTTAATTGTACTTTCCAGTTTTTGTTATTGTGTTCAACTTCAAATAAATTGATAGCTCTTCCATCACCTAATTGTCCTGCCCATTTACCAAATTGATGACCTGCATAACACATGGCATATGGCTTTGTGTTTGGATATATTTTATTACCAGTAACAATATCTTTAAAGAATTCAGATTTTAAATCATCTGCAGAAAGATCTAATTCATTTGCTATCTCAATTGATGTATGAATAACTTTTGGATCTTTTGTTTTTTTTGGATTTACATAAGAAAAAACAGCTTCAATAACTTGTCTTCTTGAGTTTTCAAGAATTGGATCTGAAGGTAATTCTTTTGTAAAATTGTTTTTGATGTTTAAAATCATGCTAGTTTATCTGAATGTAGCTTCCTTAACTTAGAAAGTTTTGGTTCTATAACGTAAGTACAATAACCATAACCAATATTGTTTTTATAAAAATCTTGATGTTCTTGTTCAGCTTCATAAAAAATAGGTAACTCACTTGTTTCTGTAACAATTTTATCATTAAAATAAGATTGTAATTGTGATAAAACCTCTTTTGCTATTCTATTTTGATTTTCATCATGATAAAAAATTACTGATCTGTATTGTGTACCTCTATCTGCACCTTGTCTGTTTAGTGTTGTAGGATCATGAGTAGTCATAAAAATGACTAAAATATCTTGATAAGAAATTATATCTGCATCAAATGTTATTTGAATAACTTCTGCATGACCAGTTAAACCAGAACAAATTTCTCTGTACGTAGGTTTGCCTGGTGCATTACCACCTGCATAACCAGAAATTACTTTTTCTACTCCTTTTACTTCTTGAAACACAGCTTCTGTGCACCAAAAACAGCCTCCACCAACTGTAGCAACTTTTAGGTTATTCATCTGTCTTATCTAAAACCATTGATTCTGAATTAATACAATAACGTAAACCACTTGGTTCTGGTCCATCAGGAAAAACATGACCCAAATGAGCATCACAAGTATTACAAAGTACTTCAACTCTAACCATACCAAAAGAAATATCTTTATGGTACTTTATAGCATTTTCTTGAATTGGTTGTGTAAAACTTGGCCAGCCAGAACTAGAGTCAAATTTTATGGTAGAGTCAAATAGAGGAGAATTGCAACAAACGCAATTGTATTGGCCTTCATCATAAATAGAACATAGTACACCAGAATGTGGTCTTTCTGTTCCTTTTAATCTACTAATTCTAAATTGTTCTGTTGTTAAAATAGCTTTCCATTCCTCTTCAGATTTCTCTACTCTATTATCTGGAGTTGGGTTTCCTTTTTCAATGAAATTGATGATGTTTTTCCAAGTTAGCATATAATATATCTTTTTTTTAAGTAGTTATTTTCTTTCTGTTTAGACGAAAAAATATTTATTAACTTATAATAAGAATTTTTTCATAATTGCTGAAAGTATCCTATAAATTTACGACAAAAATCAAATAAAAAGAAACCACAATTATTTGTTTATTTTTCTAAAAAAGATATAGATATAGGTGCTCTTTTGAAGTTTATTTTTAAAAATGAGTAAAAACCTTTTTTAAAGAGATGTTTAGTTGTATAGGTAACTAAATTTTTTTTTAAGGCATTTGATTCTATAATGCTCATTTTTGATTTATAAAAATTCACAAAATTGTATTTTGCTAATTGAATTTGATGTTTATTACTTACTTGAAGTAGGTTGAAATTTAAAAAAAAATCTATTTCTGTCTAAAATAAATGGTAATGGGAACTCCAGAAAAATCATACATTTCTCTTAGTTTGTTTTCTACAAATCTTTTATATGGATCTTTTACATACTGAGGTAAATTACAAAAAAAAGCAAATTGTGGAGTAGGAGTAGGTAATTGCATGCAATATTTAATTTTTACAAACTTACCTTTTATTGCTGGTGGTGGGTAGCTTTTTACAATTTCTAAAACAGTGTCATTTAGCTTACTTGTTGCAATTCTGTTTTTTCTGTTTTCAAAAACTTGAACAGCTGTTTCTATAGCTTTAAATAAACGTTGTTTGGTTAAAGCAGAAATAAAAATGATAGGCACATCTGTAAAAGGTTCAATCTGTTTTCTTACTCTTGCTTCAAAATCACGCATTGTATTAGTTTCTTTCTCAATTAAATCCCATTTATTAATTAAGATTACAATACCTTTTCTGTTTTTTTCGGCTAACCAAAAAATCTTTTCATCTTGGCCTTCAAAACCACGAGTTGCATCAACAACTAAAATAATAACGTCAGAATATTCGATAGTTCTAACTGCACGCATAACAGAATAAAATTCCAAATCTTCTTTAACTTTAGATTTTTTACGTATTCCTGCAGTATCTACTAAATTAAAATCGAAACCAAATCTATTATACTTTGTATCTATAGAATCTCTAGTTGTACCTGCTATATTGGTAACAATATTTCTGTCTTCACCAATTAACGCATTTATAAACGATGATTTACCTGCATTTGGTCTACCAACAACAGCAAATCTTGGAAGCTCATCTTTTTCTAAATCTACTTCTTCTGGTTCAGCTAATTTTTCTGCTACAGCATCTAATAAATCTCCTGTACCACTCCCATTTATTGATGATATTGTATGATAATCGCCTAAACCTAAGTTGTAAAATTCAACTGCATCTGCAGCTCTCATTGCATTATCAACTTTGTTTACGGCTATGAAAATTGGTTTTTTTACCTTTCTTAATAGGTTTGCTACTTCTGCATCCATAGGTGTTATACCATCTTCTACATCTACAACAAAAATAATAATGTCAGCTTCATCAATTGCTAAAGCAACTTGTTTTCTAATTTCTTCTTCAAAAATATCATCAGATCCAATAGTGTAACCCCCAGTATCTATTACAGAGAATTCTTTACCATTCCAATCCGATTTTCCATAATGCCTATCTCTAGTAACACCACTTACAGCGTCAACAATAGCCTCTCTTCTTTGTACAAGTCTGTTAAATAAAGTAGACTTTCCAACATTTGGTCTTCCAACAATGGCAACAATACTATTCATTTTAAGATGAAATTTTTTGCAAAGATACAATTTACTAAAGGATAATTAATTGTAATTTTAATGTGTATTTTTTTTTGTTTGTTCCAAAATATACTATAATTATGTTAGTAAAAAAAGAAATAATGAGGTTCATTTAAGACCTAGATTTTCAATAGCTATAGATGAGAATTCAGAAAAACTGCTTCAAAGAATAACTAATTATTTAAATAAACACCATTGTGTGTATAAAGTAAAATAGTTGATGGTCATGTGTTTTTAGATATCCCTGAAAGTAAAAGTCATTTTTGATCACCTCAATTACGTCTATAAGTTATTAAAGAAAGTGACAATTCATCAACTTTAAAAGGTTTATTTGGCCCAAAACCACAAGTTTGGACATTGTTTATGTTTGTTCATTTTATAATTGGTATTACTTTTCTAGCTTTTCGTGTTTTATTATTTACTCGAATATCTTTAAGTGAGTCTATTTTCTTTCCATTAGTCATGGTTGTAGTATTGCCTTTAGTTCAGATTTTACTCTATTTTTAGGTAAAATAGGAAAAGATACTGGAAGAAAACAAATGAAAGAATTACATGAATTTATTCTATCTATTATAGATAGTCATTAATCTTTATAACCAAATCGTTTCAATTGATCTTTATCACTTCTCCAGTTTTTATTTACTTTAACATATAGTTCTATAAATACTTTTTTCTGAAAAAATCGTTCTAAATCTTTTCTTGCTTCTGCACCAACTCTTTTTATGGCAGTTCCTTTATGCCCTATAATAATACCTTTTTGAGTATCTCTTTCTACCATAATAATAGATCGAATTCTTATTATAGAATCTTCTTCTATAAAGCTTTCTGTTTCGACTTCAACTGAATAAGGAATTTCTTTTTTGTAATGAGTTAATATTTTTTCTCTAATTTTTTCATTTACAAAAAATCGTTCAGATTTATCTGTTAGTTGATCTTTTGGATAAAAAGGTGGACCTTCTGGAAGTAATTCAATTATTTTGTAAAAAACAGCTTCTACATTAAATTTTTCTAAAGCAGATATCACATAAACAAAAGAATTTGGAACTTTTTCTCTCCAATATTTTATTTTTTCATCAACTTCTTCTTTTGTTGATTTATCAATTTTATTTAACAATAAAATAACAGGTATTTTACTGTGAATAATCTTATTAAAAAATGCCTCATTTTTTAATTCTTTTTCACCTACTTCTACCATGTAAATTAATACATCAGCATCATCAAATGCAGATTTTACAAAATCCATCATAGATGTTTGTAATTCGTATGCTGGTTTTATGATTCCTGGAGTGTCAGAAAATATGATCTGATATTCTTCATGGTTAACAATTCCTAAGATTCTGTGTCTTGTAGTTTGTGCTTTTGAAGTTATAATTGATAGTTTTTCACCAACCAATGCATTCATTAATGTTGATTTTCCAACATTTGGATTCCCTATAATATTTACAAAACCTGCTTTGTGTAACATTTTACAAAGATACTTTGTTTATTGAATTAGCTTAAATTAAATTTAATAAAAATAATTAGTTTAAAGTTTGGAAATTGTTTTTAATGTATAATATAATTGTTATGCAAATCGCGGAATAGAACACTAGGTAGCTCCTCACGATCATAACACTCCTTACCATTCACTTTTAATCACTTTAATTAATGGTAATCAATCAGTTAATATATATATAGCACTGCTTGTGTTATACTTGTTAGATTCCTATATTAGATAAAATACGATTATCCAAAGACGTTAGCCTTCAATAGTTTTTCTTCTTCTAAGTCCAATAAAAGATATTTAATAAAAATTAAATACAGATAATTAAGCACGTTTTCGATTTGGAGTGGGAGCTAATTTTTCAAAATGAAGTCAAGCAGATTTTGTATTGGTTGAATGGGGTAAAGAAGAAACAAGCCAACAGATTGAACGACCTCCAATCCAGCAAAAGTTTTACTTATCTTTGCAACAGAGGGTTTTGTAAATGCTATGGATGCTTTTAATGGGAAGTGAACTATATCATGGTAAAAATAAAATTATATAAATAAAAAAAGCCTCGAAAATTCGAGACTTTTTTTATTATCTTTTCCATTTGTAATTTTCCCTTTATTTTTAAAATTAAATCAATGTGTAATTTTACAAACTATTTAGATGTAAGAGCCAGTTTTTTAAGTAAAAAAGGTAGTTGAACTGAAAAACTGTTTTATTAAGATGTTATTTATGGTGATATGCAGGTTCAAACATTAAAGAAAAATCTTTGAATTTTTGAATAGAGTTTAAATACAAAAAGTAGCTATTTTAGAACCTTTAAAAGATGTGTTATAGAAGTTTGTAGATTAAATTTTACCCGTTTTAACTTAAACTGAAAAAAGATATAAGTAAGAGTACACTATATAACAGCATTTTATTTCTTTAATTATGCTTGTATGCTATTCTTATTAAACTACTTTCAATTCTGAGAAGTTAAAAAAAATATTTTTGTGTAGCGCTACTCATCAACTCTACAGATAATAATTTGTTTATAATATACTGAGCGTATAATAGATTCATGAAGTTTAGTGCTTAAAAACCCTTTTATTCGTTTGGTTTAATTAGTAAAAAAACCAAAAAAACCAAAAAAACAAAAAAAACAAAACTCTTAAATAATATAAATTAATATTTTAGTGATTTATAATATATCAAAAAAAATGATTTTTAAGCAACTACTTTTAATTTTAACTCTTTTAATACAAATTTCACCAAAAATTTTTTTAGATGATAACGGCATTACTATAAAATGTAATGCAAATGCTAAAGTTGGAGAAACTTATACTTTTAACAATACTTCTTACTTAATAGTTGATAACCATCTATTAAAAAAAATGGTAAAAAACAACGAGTCTTTAGAAAATATTGTTACTACTTATGTTACTGATATGAGTTTTCTTTTTTTTAAGAAAAAAAAATTTAACGATAATATAAGTCATTGGGATGTTTCTAATGTTACCAATATGACTTGGATGTTTGGTTTTTGTGAAGAATTTAATGGGGATATTAGTAATTGGAATACAAAAAACGTAGAGTTTTTTAACGACATGTTTCATGGTACAAAAAGTTTTAATACAGACTTATCTAAGTGGAATGTTAGTAAAGGTATACTATTTAATGGTATGTTTTTTGAAAGTTTTTTTAATAAAGATATTAATTCTTGGGATGTTTCTAATGCTACTAATTTGAGTGGTATGTTTGATAATGCTTTGAACTTTAATAAACCTTTATCGAATTGGGATGTTTCTAATGTTAAATTAATGGGTGGTATGTTTGCTGAAGCCATTAATTTTAATCAAGATATAAGCATGTGGGATGTAAGTAAAGTTACAGACATGACAAATATGTTTAGAAATGCTGTTAAATTTGAACAAGATTTATCATCTTGGTCACCAAGAATTTACACTACTCCAAAAAATTTTAATTTCAATAGCTCTGTTATAGGACCAGAATTTAAAAAATCTACAAACATTTATTTACCTATAATTATTACAGCAATAATTTTTATGCTAATTTTTTCTTATTCAATTTATCGTTTTAAGAAAAAAGAGGAATTTACAGAGTACAACAGCATTATTAAGAAACTATTATACAATTATAAAAAGAATGATCATTACTTAACAAAAAATGATTTGGATGAGATATTTGAAATTAAGCATTTAGAATATGAAAAACAGAAAGCCAAAAGATCTTCTTTAATTAAAAATCTTAATAATTACAAACCTGAATTAATTAAAAGGATTAGAGATCCAAAAGATAAACGGTCTTTTTTGTATAAAATAAATTGTTAACCTTAAATGCTAAAATTTAAATAATTATTAAATTAGATTTGAAATAATAAGTTTTTTAGGTAAAACACCTTTTTTACTTAATTAAAATATCAAGTTGAAATAATTTTTTTTAATTTTTAATAAAAAATTTTACACAACTGAAAAATAAATTATTAGGTTACTATAACATCTTTAAACCAAATTATTCCAGTTTCAAATTAGGAGGTGTTCAAGTTAGAGGAAAAAACGCTGCTTCGTTTCAAATGATCTATATGTTGGTCATTCTCTTTGTTAATTTCATTAAAGTATTTTGGCACATTTTTATCTCTATTTTGTGGTTCGGATTTTTAAGTTTAAAATGGTTGATAGATTTTACGATTGGTTTTTTCAAAGGTTTTAGAGATTGATTCTTACTAATTCAGTAATATTGATGATAATAGATTTGTTTGAAATTCACAAAAATAGACATCGAGTCTGTGTTAGATTTTTGTGCTACAAAATCCTATGAATTACCATTAAATGCAGGTTTTGTGTTTGAGCTAAAAACATCTTCCTTTTTTTAAATAATATTCAAATAAACCTTGCAAAACTTAAAAACTATCGTATATTTGTAATCCAAATCGCGGGATAGAGCAGTAGGTAGCTCGTCGGGCTCATAACCCGAAGGTCACTGGTTCGAGTCCAGTTCCCGCTACTAAGAAGCAATCGAAATGGTTGCTTTTTTTTGCTTTAAACTCAAGTGTATAAGGGGTTTAAGGCATCCTCGTCTTCGTGATTTACTTAACTTTATTAATTCACTGACATGGGTTAATAATCACAAATATATCGAAAATGTGCTGATAATTGGCAAAAACTGGCAGTAAAACTGGCAGTAAAACATTAGTTTCTGTAAAAAAAAACGCTAAAAAATCGAAATAAAACCTAAAAAAAACAACACCCCCTATCTAAAAAAAATCGACTTTCCGTTTTGCCTCGTTATCGTCAAATGTATACATAACCTTTTTGCTACACGTATCTGATGAATTTTTTCGACATCAAACCATATTTTTGACCGTGTCGTTTTTTTTTCGTCCCTAAGATACCATTAAAAAAAAAGTAACCGTCCCTAAAATACCAACTAAAAAAGTAAAAAAACACTAAATAGTGTCGAAAATCGACACGGGTGTGTCGAAAATAAAGTAAAATCGACACGTCTTAAATTATTGATTATCAGTATTCTAAGTACTAGTAGTGTCGGAATGTCGATTTTTATTCTATTCTAAGAAAAAAAAATAAATAATAATAATACATTATATATATATATATATATAGGGAAAAGCATCATAAAATAAATTTTCGACACGACTATAAATTGTTACAACACTAGCATTTAGTATAATGGTTTATAAGGGGTTTTAGGGTGGTTTTAATGGGGTTTAATTTACGAGCAAGTATTATATACATTTATGTGTTTAGTTCCTTAAAGCCAATAAAAACAGGTTTAAAAACGTTTTAGGGTTTTATGGTTTAAAAACTAAATTCTTATATATCTCTTCAGGTTTCTTTCTTTTGGTTAATCTATTAAACTCTTTAACTTTTTGTTGCTTTAATCCTGAAACTAAAACCTTGTCTTCTATTTGGTCTAAAGCGCTTAATTCACCTTCTAAACTAATAATTTTTATTATATAAAGAAACTGATCCTTATTAAGTTTAGGCACATCAAACACTTTAATTCTGTTTGTGAAATATTCTTTGTGTGTCATAAACTTAAAGTGTTAATAAATACGAATTATAATTATTAGTCTTAACTAATCTTAATGTAATGTATTAAATTTTAACTCTACTACTTTGATTTTTAGTAAGCTATTAATTTTTTTTTTAAATTTGATTTTAAACGAATTATAATTCAAAAATAAACACACTATGAGAATCTTACATATTCTTTTTATTTTATTAGTACCATCGTTATTTTATGCTCAAGGAAGAAAACCACAAAACGATCAATTCAATTTCGTTCCTGGAAAATTTATTGTTAAGCTTAAGGATAATGTTAAAACTAAGATATCATTTAATTCTCAAGGAAAAGGAACTGCTAACATAAATATTGGTAATCTTTTAGAAATTAAAAGTAAAATAAAAAAAACAAATATTTTATTTTCAGAAAAAACAATTAACAGAAGCATCCAATTAAAAAAAAACGCACAGTATTCTTATAAAATAAAAAATCTTAAAACTCTAAAAAATATATTTTTAATTGAACTAGATGATGATAAGGAAGATATCTTAAGCTTAATTGAAGAATTAAAACAAAATGATAAAGTAGAATACGCAGAACCTAATTATAATTTCAGTATTAATGATTTTGAAATTAATTCTGATATTATTTATGATAAAGATATACGACTGTCATCAGCTTCAAATTCAAATGAACCTAATGATCCTTTGTACAGCCAACAAACAAACATCGCACAAACTAACATTGATGATGTGTGGAATGAATATACTACGGGAGATGGATCACAAATTGTAGCTATACTAGACACAGGAGTTGATTATACCCATCCTGATTTAGAAGCGAACATTTGGATCAATGAAGCAGAACTCAACGGAGTAGAAGGCTATGACGATGACGGAAACGGATATGTTGATGACATAAGAGGTTGGGACTTTCATCATAATACAAATACTCCTCTCGATGACAACATGCACGGTACACACGTAGCGGGTATTGTTGGAGCTGTAGGAGGAAACGGAATAGGTGTAACAGGTGCAGTTTGGAATGTAAAATTAATGCCAATAAAAGTATTTCAAGCTTCTGGAATAGGAGATTTAGCTACAATAGCAAAAGGAATAGACTATGCTGTTAATAATGGAGCAACTGTTTTAAACATGAGCTTTGGTGGAGGATTTACATCAATTACAATGTATAACGCTCTTGCTAATGCATATGCTGGATCACAACGTTTTTTGGTTGGGGCAGCCGGTAATAACGGTATGCCATTACCACCATGTATTCCATCCCAAATATTCTATCCAGCAGCATATACCTTTGTTTTTGGAGTTGAAGCAGAAGGTTCTTTTAGTAATTATGACTGTGATGGTCCAATTTTTTCAACGCTATTAGATCAGCAAAATTACGAAACCAAAGCTCCTGGGGTTTCAATTTTAAGCACGGTGCCAAATGGAGGGTATAGAAAACTTTCAGGAACATCTATGGCTTCTCCTCTAGTTTCGGGAATAATTGCTTTATATAACCAAATCAGAGAAAACGAAACCAATGAAAGAAAATTTGGTAATTTAATTAATACAAAAACAGGAACTTTTATTGATGCATTAGCTGCAATTAAGGCAGAACCAAAACCTATACTTAAACTATTAACTGCCGAAGCCATTGATAGTATTTCAACAAACACATATCAAGATGGTCAACTCGATGCAGGAGAAGAGATTCATCTATATCCTACTGTTAAGAATTATTGGGGAAGGGCTGAGAATGTAAAAGTTGAACTTAAGTTTGCAGGAAATGAGTTTTCCAACGAGTATTATAAAAGTTTAGTTGAAATTAAAGACTCGATTATTGAATTAGGAACCATAAGTGATTATGGAATTTACAAGCAAAGAGATAACCCTTTAAAGTTTAAAATTTCAGATGAGATTGCACATAATACTCAGATTGAATTTAGAATGGTGGCATGGGAGGATAACGATCCTAACTCAAATGACAGATACCCTTCCACAAGTAAAGTAGATTCTTTAGATTTTAAATTAAAAGTAAAAAATGGGATAAAACTTCAAGGATTGATTGAAAAAGATACTGTTTTAACAGCAGATTATGAGTATATTATAACAAATCCATTAATAATTGAAGGCGCTAATTTAATTTTAAAACCTGGAGTAACCATAAGGTTTGGTGAAGATGAATTAACACAGCAAAGGGGAAAAATAAATTTATTTAGAAATACCGAAACAAATAAATCTGCTGGTATTATTGCTGTTGGAACCAAGGATAGTTTAATAACTTTTAAACCTGATACTTTTTCATCAACTTTTGAAATTAGTATGGATAATAATGGCAGAAACAGTTCAAATCAAAATTATAATTCAGATTTAAATAAGTCAGATAATAATGAATTCAAATGGGTTGTATTTGAGGGCGGGAGAGTGATTAGGGCTAATATTGATCACGGGCAATTTTTTTCTGGTGGTATGTATGGTGGTAGTATGAGATATTCAAATATGACTGAACCTAATTATATTATGTATGGAGGCTGGAATAACTCAAATATTATTGAACCAAATGATCAAAGGCAATCCACGAATGGGCTTTCATATTATAGTCCATTGGAAATAAATATGATTGGAAAATATGGAGAAAATTATGATTACATAGGAAACTATTATTCATATGAATTATCAGGGTTTTACGCACAATCTATTCAAGAATTTGAAAAAATCTATCTAGGTACTGGTTCAATTGAAAATTTGAAAAAACTTAATATAGATGCTTTTGATGGGAATCAATCAGGTGTATTTAAATATAATAACCCAAGACTAACCCCCTACGCAGAAGCTCCAGCTATTGTCTGGAAAGTTGAGGTAAACGGTAAGAATGCATGGGATGAATATGACGATCTTGATCCTCTTGGCGTAGGCACGCATGAATTTAAGGTATATTTCAACCGACCAGTTGACACAAGTATAAACCCATCCATTGGATATGGAGTTAGAGATCCTTGGAATACCAATTTAATTTCTGAAATGGGTTCATGGAACTCTGAAGGAACAATCTACACTGTTAATCATGAAATAGGTATTCTCGCCACTGATGGAATCAATAGAGTAAATGTTTGGGGGGCGAAAGACTTAAATGGATGGGATATCCCTGTAGAAAAAAGAAGATTTAATGTGCTTATTCAATCCGCTGGCTCGGCTTCCACTGGTTTTATGGCTACTGCTGGTTTGGGTGAGATTACCTTGGATTGGACCGCACCTTCGGAGTCTGATTTAGATGATGTATTAGGGTATAATATGTATAGGTACACCGCTAACGATGATGGAACTTTTACAGATCCTGTAAAGGTAAATGAAGCGTTGATTACCGATATTTCATATAAAGACTATGATGTAGTTAGAGACACTCAGTATTTTTATAAGTATAAGATTCTTAGAACAAGCTTTGAAGAAACAGACTATTCTAATTCAGTATCAACAGAACTTATTACAGCATCTTTAGGAGATAGTAATGGTGACACAAGTGTAAATGTGATGGATGTGGTTAATACTGTTGACTATATTCTAGGAAACAACCCTACTCCATTTGTTGATTATGCAACAGATGTAAACAATGACTCTTCAGTGAATGTATTAGATATTGTGGGTATTGTAGATATGATTCTGAACCCTACATCAGGTAAGGTAGTTTCAAAAACCAATAGGACAGCTGATTATTACCCAACAGCACCCATAGGAGATGCTATATTTTATTGGGAGAATGATGAGTTGTATGTAGAGTCAGAATATGAAATTACAGGGCTACAGTTGGCTTTTCCGAAAGACTTTCAGTTCCATTACAATACAGCTTTACCAAAATTTGAATCGTTACAATACAATCAAGAAGACTATACCATTAGTATGTTGTATAGTTTTGGAGACTTACGTATACCAAAAGGAAAAACTAAATTGTTAACCAAAGTAAATTCATCTGATGAAGAGTTTGCAGTAGAAAAAGCGGTAGTAGGTACGATTAAAGGTCAGCAATTACAAGCAAAATACGAAGATCGTTCTGTGTTAGGTATCGATTCACCTGAGCAGGGAGAGCAGACAAAAATATTTACTATGGGTCCTAACCCAACAAGTGGTGTCTTAAACGTATTTTACTACTTGCCAGAGCAAATGGACAAAGTAAGAATGACTGCCTATGATCTACAAGGAAAAAGAGTTTGGACAAATGACAGCTATAAAAACACGCCAGGTCAGAACCAAACAGCAGTAAACTTAACCCAATTACCAACAGGTGTTTATTTATTAGCCATAGATGTAATAGGAGCAAATCAGCTACAAAAAAGAGAAGTTAAAAGAATTATAATTCAAAAATAAACACACTATGAGAATCTTACATATTCTTTTTATTTTATTAGTACCATCGTTATTTTATGCTCAAGGAAGGAAACCACAAAATGATCAATTCAATTTCGTTCCTGGTGAGATCATTGTAAAGTTAAAAGACAATGTCGATGCCAAAGTATATTACTCTAAATCAGGTAAAGCAATGTCTGATTTTAATATTGCTTCATTTTTGGGTATAGATGACAAGGTCGAATCTTCAAAAGTATTATTTCATCAAAAATCGATTGAAGCTAGTATTGTCAATAAAAAAAAAATGAAGGCAGTTTATGAAGCAAAGAAATCACAAAACCCAAGTAACGGGTATCAACCTGAGGAGCCTTTAACGTTAAAAAACATTTTTGTTTTAAAAATAAAGCAGCAAGAAGAAAATATTTTAGGGTTAATAGAACAGCTTAAAGGTGACAAAAATGTTGAATACGCAGAACCCAATTATAGATTTAGTATTAACGATTTTGAGGTTGCATCAGATATTATTTACGAGAAGGACTTAACACCTACAAAAAATACAAGTACTACTGTACCTAATGATCCATTATACAGTCAACAAACAAACATTACACAAACCAATATTGATGATGTATGGAATGAATACACAACTGGAGACGGATCACAAGTTGTAGCGATATTAGATACAGGTGTTGATTACACGCACCCTGATTTAGAAGCGAATATATGGATCAATGAAGCAGAATTAAATGGTGTAGAAGGCTATGACGATGATGGAAACGGTTATGTAGATGATATACGTGGTTGGGATTTTATAAACTTAGACAACGCACCACTTGATGACAACATGCACGGTACCCACGTAGCGGGTATTGTTGGAGCTGTAGGAGGAAACGGAATAGGTGTAACAGGAGCTGCTTGGAATGTGAAACTTATGCCAATAAAAGTATTTCAATCCAATGGAGTTGGAAACAGCTCTACCATAGCTGAGGGAATAAACTACGCAACTGCAAACGGAGCCACTATACAAAACATGAGTTTTGGATCATACGCTGAGTCCGCTACACTTAAATCTGCCCTAGAAAATGCCTATGCATCAAGTTTATTGGTAGGAGCAGCAGGGAATGATAAAATATGTATTGGACCTAGACCTGGATGTGCGCCACTTTATCCTGGAGCATACACTTTTGTCCTTGGGGTAGAAGACGGAAATGGAAAATATGACAATTACGATCAAGATGGTCCGATTTACTCGGGTTATTCAAACTTTTTAAACTACGAAGTTAAGGCACCAGGATCCACTATTATGAACACAGTTCCGAATGGAGGATACAGGGCTCTTACAGGAACATCCATGGCAACGCCACTTGTTGCAGGAGCAATGGCGCTTTATATGCAACAAAAACCTGATGACTCCAAAGAGCTAATTTTTGGAAATCTAATTAACACAAGTGGTCAAAATGTAGATATTAAAGCAGCTATTGATGTAGTGCCAACCCCTGTACTTAAAGTATTAAGTGCTGATATAAAAGATGAGATTAATAATCAGAACAATAATGGTTTTTGGGAACCAGGTGAAACATTAGAGTTGTTTCCGATGATTAAAAACTATTGGGGTCCAACAGATGATGTTCGAGTAGGTATTGAATTTTGGGAGTTTGAAGATACGTCTAAGGCAGAGATTTTAGAAAGTGAGATTGCAATTGGGTCAATATCTGCATATGCCAATCTTCAAAAACTTGACCAGTCCCTAAAAATTAAACTCGCAGATAACATTGCAAATAATGTAAACATCCAATTTAAAGTGAGTGTCTGGTCAGGCGATGATAAGGAATATCTTAGTTCAGAAGAATTAATTATCAATGTAAAAAATGCTATTCTACTAAACGGATTAATTAACTCTGATTTGACATTATCTTCTGAAAAAGAATATTTAGTGAATGATAACTTAGTTATTCATAACTCTAAATTAACATTACTTCCAGGAACAATTTTAAAAATTTCTGATGGAGTAAATATTAGTTTCACGGGAAATTCTTCTTTTTATGCAATCGGTGAAAAAAATAATTTTATTAAAATTATTAATGAAGATATTGTTTGGGGCAGCTTAATTTTCAACAACACATATGTTGATTTACAATATATTCAAATAAGTGGCTTTCGTGGAAAATTTGGTTCACCCTCAAATAATTCGTATGGAAAAATAAGAGATGTTATTTTTTCAGAAAATTATTCATTTAACGCAAGTTCTTTAATTCGTACAAATGCAAGTTTTTATAGAAACAATATTTTCAATAATGATTTCTATGGTACCTCTATTCTACATCCTTCAGAAAATACTTACCACAATAACATAATTGATAATATTACACCAACTTTATATCATACTGCCGCAGGAGTTGTATTTTATAGTTGGGCAAGCACTAATAGCAATTTACATTTTGGTAATGTATTCAATAATTTTCAGGGTAAATTTGAAACAAATGTGAGCGGAAGTTATGGTGGTGATGTAATTGAAAAAGATATATCTATCTATTTAGGTAGTTCGCAAAAAAATATTTATCAACTAGGAATCTTTGATTTTTTCAGTGAAGCAGCGAAAGTTGATTTATCTATTGATATGAATATCTTAAGTCTGACAAATATAAGTTCTACTCCCTCAGAGGAATCTCATGGTCATGTATGGAAAGTCTTAGTTAATGGAAAAGATGCTCAGGACGAGTATGATCAGATGGATCCAATTGGGGTTGGTCCTCATGAGTTTAAAGTGTATTTTAATCGTGAGATGGACACAAGTGTTGATCCTCAGATTTCATATGGTGTTCGGGAGCCTTACAATCAAAAGATTATTTCAGAGCAGGGGACTTGGTCTACAGATGGTAAAATCTACACAGTCACCCACGATTTAAACATTGGAGCAGCTGATGGTATTAACCGTATCCGTGTTCAAGATGCAAGAGACCTTGATTATTTTGATATCCCTGTTGAGGATTCAAGATTCAACATGCTTATTCAATCCGCAGGTTCAGCATCTACGGGTTTTATAGCTACTGCTGGTTTAGGTGAGATTACCTTGGATTGGACCGCACCTTCGGAGTCTGATTTAGATGATGTATTAGGGTATAATATGTATAGGTACACCGCTAACGATGATGGAACTTTTACAGACCCTATAAAGGTAAATGAAGCGTTGATTACCGATATTTCATATAAAGACTATGATGTAGTTAGAGACACTCAGTATTTTTATAAGTATAAGATTCTTAGAACAAGCTTTGAAGAAACAGACTATTCTAATTCAGTGTCAACAGAACTTATTACAGCATCCTTAGGAGATAGTAACGGTGACACAAGTGTAAATGTGATGGATGTGGTTAATACTGTTGACTATATTCTAGGAAACAACCCTACGCCTTTTGTTGATTATGCTACAGATGTAAACAATGACTCAGCCGTCAATGTATTGGATGTTGTAGGAATAGTCGATATGATTCTAAACCCTACATCAGGTAAGGTAGCAACTAAAGGAGCTAATAGTGTTAACTATTACAGTAACGTTCCTGTGGGTGATGCTACTTTTTATTGGGAAAATGATGACTTATATGTTGAATCAGAGTTCGATATCACTGGTCTTCAATTGGCGTTTCATAAAAACTTCACCTATTCTATTGCCAATAATTTACCAAAATTTGAGTGGTTGAATTATAACCAAGATAGCACAAAGGTAACCATGATGTATAGTTTTGGAGATTTAAAAATCCCTGCAGGAAAAACTAAAATTTTAACAAAAACAAATCCAGAAGAGGTTACGTTTAATGTTGATAAAGCAGTAGTAGCGACCACCAGTGGAGGTAAGTTAAATGCTGTTTATGAAAGTAAAAGTGTTTTAGGAATAGATGCGCCAGACCAAGGAGACGTGGCTAAAATTTTCACAATTGGTCCAAACCCAACGTCAGGAATTCTCAACGTTTTTTATTACTTACCAGAGCTAATGGATAATGTAAGAATGACAGCTTATGACATACAAGGTAAAGTAGTTTGGTGGAACGATTCTTTTAAAAATACTTCAGGACAGACAAGCACATCTGTAGACATATCCTCCTTAAACAATGGAATTTACTTTTTAGTAATTGATGTAGTAAGAAGTAACCAGATTCATAAAAGAGAAGTAAAAAGAATTATAATACAGAAATAATGAAAACATTTTATAGTACAATTGTTTGCCTATTTTTTATGTTTTCAATGCAAAATGCAATAGCCCAAAACACTATTGTTTTTGATAACAAAGAAGTAAGTACAGCAACCAGTTTTGATTTTGATATTTCACTTAATAATACAGATGAGATAGCAGCCATCCAGTTTGATATTACTTTTAATGCAACAGTTTTTGAGCTAGTAAATGGTCATGTATTATCGTCCAGAGCCTCAAACACTCATGATTTAGCAGTAAGTAACCCTTCTGAAGGGATTGTAAGAGTTGTCATATATTCTGCAACTAATTCTGCTATAAGTGGTAATTCAGGTATTTTATTAACGTTAAAATTAAAGTCAAAAACCTTACCAGGCAATTTTAGTTTAAACCATGCTGGTTTAGTAGTTTCATCACCTACGCAATCATCTGTATCAACAACTATAAATAATGGAACTTTAAAAGTGTTAGGTGCTATTTTAAATATATCTACAACTTCGATAAATTTTGGAAGAGTCCCAATTGGGAATGCTCCTCAAAGAACTATAACTGTTAGTAATTCTGGAAACACCAATTTAGAACTCTCAGGAACTAATGATATTAGCTCTTTTAGTATTTTAGAGAGCTTTCCTATTACTATTTCACCAAACGCTAGTAAAAACCTATCTATCACTGTAGCGACAACAAATAAATACAACAGTAGTGAAAGTATTATTTTCCAAAATAATGATGCAGACCCATTACGGAAAATAAAAAAAGTAACATTGAGTGCAAATGTTTATGCAGTAAATGAAATACATATTGGATCAGGGTCTGGTGAAATACATAATGAGATTAGTATTCCTGTTTCGATTAACAATATGGAACCTTTTAGTGGGTTTCAGTTTGATATAACTCTTCCTCAAAATATAACTTACGTGAATAATTCGGTGGTATTAAGTTCAAGAAAGGATGGTCATGTAGTCAGTGGAAATATGATTGATACAAATACACTAAGAATCATTTCTTACTCAAACTCTAATGCTGAATTTAGTGGAGTTGATGGTATAGTTATGTCATTTAAACTAAAACCAGAGGTAAGTTCAGGCAATTATAACCTTACTATATCAAATCCCATTATATCAAATATAGCTCTAGGAAATATTGAATCTGATAGCTATAGTGGATCTGTTCAAATCAACTCTCCAAATCTTGTTACAAGTCCAAATTCAATATCTTTTGGTAGAGTTCCCATTACTGAAACCAGAGAACAAACAATACGTCTAACAAATAATGGCTCTGCTCAACTAGACATAAGTAGCATCGTAAAAGATGTATCTCTCTTTAATATTGATACGGCAACTCCATTTTCTATAACACCAGGATCATTTAAAGACATTAAGCTTACTTATACTCCTACTTCAAATGGCAGTATAAATGAAAATATTTCAATCAGACACAATGGTTCAAGTGAACAAAATGTAATAAATGTAACAGCAGATGTATTTTCGCCAAACTATTTAAAGGTAAAGAGTATTAACGCAGAGCCAGGAGAAGCAGCTTTTTTAGACATTGAGCTTTACAATAATGACGAAGTTAAAGGGATACAGTTTGATGTGGTTTTAAATTCTGAATTTGATTATGATCTTTCTAATTATTCGTTAATTGATAATGGTTTAATTTTTTCTTCTTCCAATTCAAATCTAGGAGCAAATTCTTACAGGGTTATCTTATATAACACTTCAGGTGCATCTATTCCTCAGGGATCGGGTTCAATTTTAAGAATTCCTTTTACAGTTCCCCAAAATACAAGCTTTGGGGATTACACTGTATCCTTTTCAAATGTTGTTTTATCTGGACCAAATAATAGAAATGTAAGTAGTGAAGCGCTTCAAATAGGAAACGTAAATATTTCAGACACCACAGTACCTATCATTACGCTAACAGGAGAGGCAACTATTGATATTGAAGTAGGAAGTGCTTACACAGATGCAGGAGCAACTGCAACTGATAACTATGATGGAGACATCACCTCAAGTATTGTAACAGTAAATCCAGTAGATACTGATGTTGTTGGACAATATACAGTAACCTATAATGTAAGCGATGCCAATAGCAATGCTGCTGTAGAAGTAACTAGGACTGTAAATGTGGTTTCTAGTCTTTCTGTGGATGATATTATTAGATTAAACTTAAAAGTTTATCCGAACCCAACAAAAAATTACTGGAAGCTTACAGCGAAAGAAACAATCAATTCAATTAAATTATATGATGGCATAGGAAGAAAAGTTTTATACTTAACACCAAAATCAGAAACTTCAGAGATTGATGCTACTTTATTAGCTAACGGGGTTTACATCCTAATTATTAATAATAGAAAAACGATTAGGTTAATTAAACATTAATTTTAAAAATAAAATAATTAGAAGTATTAAGTGCCTAATTGTAAATTTCAATAATAATAACTAATATTTTTTTAAGAATTAGAAATAGTTTTCTTTAATAGTTTTAGGTATTCTTGAACTACCTGCTTAATCTCTTGATAGCCATCTGACTTTTCTGTTCCTGATAGGTATAACCTCCTGTTCACTTCTAACATTATAGACTGAACCCTATCATCCTTTTTATAGTATTCCATTGGAACTATTGTACCACTATAAGGCTCGTCAATACCCAAACTATACCCTAGCTCCTCAAAGTACCTCTTAGATATTTCAATCAGTCTCTTTGGGGTGTGAAAACTGTCTGTGCCTATATTAAAGTCAGGTCTAAAGGAGGACTTGTTAACAGTGCAATTAAAAGATTCTTCAGGGAATGAATGACAGTCTACAATCAAACACTTTCCCTTGGTTTCAAGGCTTGATTTAACAAGGTTTAAGAGCTTTTCGTGGTGTTTTCGGTAGTAGTCTTGAAGTATTGTTTTGCGTAGCTCTGGAGTTACTGTACGAAGCGTATCTCCATTATCAAACTTCTCATAGAGGACTCCCATGCCAAACCTCGCCATTTCCTCCTGGCTATCGTCTTCAAAGCGTTCTACATCACAGAATATTCTAGAGAATGGTGTTATAACCTTGTCATCTATTTCATTAGAAAATAAATCATCGGTGTACCAATCCGTTAATTTCTCAATCTCTTTTGTGATTTTTTGTTTGTCATCGACATATCCATCAAAGAAAGGGATGTTGGTTGATGAGTGTGGAATGTGTAATATTAATTTTCTCATACAAATAGTTTTATTTGTACTTTGATAAAGACGTTTATTGTGACTCAATGTCCGTATTGTCTTACCACCGTGGTGTCTGCACTCGGTTGGTACCTATTTTTAGGTTCAAAATACTTAGTAAAGTTAAAGGTTAGAATATAAACGCCAAAAAATTCCAATCATAATTTTCAAATCAATACCCCCATATCGATTTAAAAGTCGTTTTCTTTTTTTGAGGGTAAGCTATGAAATGTATATATAGTCTAACTACTGTGTATACCTAATAGTTATTTTAGAGAAGAGTACTTAAAAACCAACTTCTTATATGTCTCTTCTGGTTTCTTTTTAATTCTTTATATTTATATCAGATCTTATGGAGGCGTTATTAAAAAATAATAAACGAGAAGAAAAGTTCCTTTTATCCAGGAATAATAACTTGTAAAAAGTAATTTTATTCTCTATATAACCAGTTAGTTAACATAATAGAACTTTTATAAATCAAATGACTTTTACAAGAATTTCTCTAATATATGATGGAACTGGGACTATTCTATTCCTTCCAGATTTATTCCTATTACCAGACAGATGAATGTATGTAAGGTCTTCTGAAAAGTCTTTCCAAGATAGTTCTCTAATCTCACGATGGGGTCTCAAAAGACAACCATAGGTCATTAAACAGCATATATATAGCTTTTTGTTATATGCTTTAACAGAATCAAGTATTTCATTGATATTATCAAAGGGTTTGTGAAGCGTAGAGATTGGTTTCTTTAGTTTTACACTTTTAACTAAATGAGGTTTAAATTCAGATAGTAAGGGACTCAATGTTGATTTTACGGTACGCTGTGTCTTTGCACTCCAATTAGGTCTTATCAAAAAGTTTCTGATATGTAAGGGTTGTAATTTATCAAGTGTAAGGTTCTTTATTTGTTGTTCACTCTCATAGCGTTGCCAAAGTTTTACAATGCGTTTAGCATCCTTTATAAACCGTTCAGAACATCCTTGTTTTTTCTTTACCTCCACACCTTGTTGAAGTGCTTGAATTACTGTGATAGGAACTTCTTTAACTATCTTTTTCTTTGGTTGGGGTCTCCATCCCTCTCTAAACTTTAATTCAAAAGCTGCTTTGAGTAGGAGAGGGTTATCCTCAGTTTTTAAATCAACACCTATTACTTTTCCATTCCAATAACGGTGGCGTAAATTGTTATAATAAATAATTATGATTGGTTTAGATTTTGAAGTACCAATTGATATTTTAAAATTTTTCATTTTGGCAGTATTTACTGCCAGTGATCTTAAAAGTAGAGTTAACTATTTGTAATCCAAATCGGAGGGATAGGTAGCTCGTCGGGCTCATAACCCGAAGGTCACTGGTTCGAGTCCAGTTCCCGCTACTATAACAATAAAACGGTTATACTATTATAAAGTGTAACCGTTTTTTTATTTTTACAGCATGTTAAAAAATATTATTTACATCTTTTCACTGTTTTTGTTAGCCTCATGTACCAAATCAACAAACACTTCTTCTATTAAGGTTGTTGGTGAAATGAGAGATGTCATGTGGAAAGGAGATTTAAAAGGTAAGATTGCAACAGATTCATTAAATAACAAAAAAACCTATGGAATAGGACCTGTTGAGTTTTTGAAAGGAGAAATAGTAGTATTTGAAGGACAAACATTTGTCTCGAAGGTTATTGATAGTATTTCTCATCAGGTAACTAAAATCCCTTCAGTCAGGGCTCCCTTTTTTGTATTCAGCACAAATAGTGATTTAAAAGTTGTTGAATTCAATCGTGAAAATTTTACGTTAAAGGAGCTTGAAGAATATATTAATTTAGTGTACAAAGATTATGACCAACCACTATTAATACGTATCGATGGTTTATTTGATAACATAAAAGTTCACAGTGTGAATCTACCTGAGGGTAAGAAAGTATCATCCCCAGATGAAGCGCACCAAGGATTGACTCAATATGATTTCAATAATATTAGGGGATCTTTGATCGGCTTCTTTTCTCGAAATCATAAGGCTGTTTTTACGCATCACG
>Ga0228634_1000714_pt1 | contig 22382 bp, 19 predicted proteins | sample 42DmetaG_FD_190063 | JGI IMG/M metagenome (GOLD analysis project Ga0228634, IMG submission 190063) | Seawater microbial communities from Monterey Bay, California, United States - 42D | ecosystem: Environmental > Aquatic > Marine > Coastal | place: USA: California | collected 2016-09-27 | reverse complement strand
TTTATTTTATTAATAATCAGTACTGAATAGAAGGCTAATAAGTTAGTTCCTAAAGCTATAAGCTTATACCAAACATAGTTTTCTGAAGAGGTGTAAAAGGTAGATATAAAGCACCAAATGAAAAATAGAATTAAAAAGACATGCTTTGTGATTTCATTTTTAAGTCTTTTAATAGAAAATTCTTTTTTCACCAAAACCATGGTGGCCAATAACCCTCCAAAAATCAATGTGAATGGAATGGTGTTAGAATTGTCTCCCGAAAATGAGAAAAATAAACTTTTAAACATTCCTGATAAAAGAAACAAAACTAGAAATAGTTCAATATCTATTTTTCTTAAAAAATTAACCACTTATTTAGTGAAAGTTTTAATTCCTTAACTAATTTAAGTATTCTTAAGACACATAATTTTAACAAAATAAGATGTTACAAACATCTCATTAATGAAATTTATGCAACAGGTTTTCTGAATTTTTGAACTTAAGAATTGGTTTTAAAGTAATTCCAATACCATTCTATGGCAGAATTCAATCCTTGTTTTAAATTATGAGTAGGCTGATAGTTCAGTAATTTTTGAGCTTTTTCAATGGAGGCTAAAGAATGTTTTACATCTCCAACTCTTTCTGGACCATTTTTAATTTCAATATTCTTTATTTCAGAATCGAAATCAGAAAGTAAGTCTCTTAGATTTTCAACCAATTCTTTTAAAAATGATTGGTCTCCGCAAGCTACATTGTAAACTTGATTTAATGCATTTGGGTTTTTTGTAGTTGCAGCCAATTCATTTGCTTGAATAACATTATCTATGTAAGTAAAATCTCTACTTTGAGATCCATCTCCATGAATTACAGGCTCTTGATGATTTATAAATGCTTTGATGAATTTTGGTATAGCAGCTGCATATGCACCATCTGGATCTTGTTTTCTTCCAAATACATTAAAGTACCTTAATCCAATAAGTTCTAATCCGTATAGATTAGAGAATACTCCTGCATACAGTTCATTTACATATTTAGTTACTGCGTAAGGAGATAAAGGTGAACCAATTTCATTTTCAATTTTTGGAAGTTTTTTTGAATCTCCATAGGTTGATGAACTTGCGGCATAAACAACTCTTGAAATATTTTCTTGCTTTGCAGCCCATAAAATATTAATAAATCCGTTGATATTAATATCGTTGGTTTTTAATGGATTCTCAATCGATCTTGGAACTGAACCCAAAGCCGCTTGGTGAAGAATAACATCAATATCCTTACATGCTTTTAAACAATCTTCTAAATTGGTAATATCCCCCTCTACCATTTTAAAGTTTGGATTGGTAAGAAAACCATCTACATTTTCTTTTTTTCCAGTGATGAAATTATCTAAACAAGTAACCTCATTATTTTTATTTAATAAGTATTCAATGATATTACTTCCAATAAATCCTGCACCTCCTGTTACAAGTACTTTTTTATTTTCTAACGACATAAATAATTTCGATTAATCTTCTAATTCATTTCTAAGACTGATAATTTCCTTACTTAATTTCTCAAATTCTACAGAATTATTTTTAGTAACTGAATCATTGGCGTATTCCAAGGCTGTCATGGCCAATAAATCTTGCATGTCATTTACTGCATAATTCTCCTTTAAATTTTTGATATTATTTTCAATTTCGGAAACGGATTTTCTTATTTTTTCCTCATCTTCTCTGTTAATTGTCAATGGATAGGTTCTGCCTCCAATTACTACCTTAATAGAAAGTTCGCTCATATTTTATTTATTTAGTAATGCAATACATTTGTCAATTTCTCTTACCATTTCATTGATCATTAGCTTTACATCTTTAGTAGATCCAACCTCGTTTCCATCAATTTGACTAGCTAATTTCAGCATCTTTATATTTTCATTTAATTCTGAAATTTTAGTTTTAAGCTCTGTTATCTCTTCTCCTGCAGAAAGGATATCTTCATTCAATTTATTATTCTCTTGAATTTTTGTATTTAATTTTTCTTTTAAACCTTCTATGAAACTTCGGATTTCATTTAATGCAGATATTTCTTTTTCCATTGGATTAAACCATTTTTACAAAGTTAGTTGCTAAACTGAATTATTCAAATTTAAAATTAATTGTGAATAAAAAACTAATTTTACAGCACCATATTTATTTAATTATGACAAGATTTGTCTAATGAATTTCTTAATTAGAATTTTATCATTCCTTACTGTTTTTTTTTCACTATTATCTATTCTTTCTCAAGAAATAAATAAATATAATTTTAGACCTCCAATAGGAATTCCAATTCTACTTTCTGGAAACTTTGGAGAATTGAGATCCAACCATTTTCATACTGGACTAGACATAAAAACCAATGGAAGAATTAACTATAGAATTTACTCTATTGATACTGGTTTTGTTTCTAGAATTAATGTTTCTAAAAGAGGTTATGGCAAAGCGATATATGTAGCCCATCCAAATGGTTTTACAAGTGTATATGCCCATTTAGACCATTTCCCAGAAAAAATAGAAAAGATTTTAAGAAAACGTCAATACGAGCTTCAAACAGAAACTTTAACATATTATTTAGATTCTTTAGAATTAACAGTTTCCAAGGGTGAAGTAATTGCATATTCTGGAAATACAGGGGGATCTTCTGGACCTCATCTACATTTCGAAATTAGAGAAACTAAGTCTGAACATCCTATTAATCCAGAGCTATTTAACTTTGATATTGTGGATAATAAGCCACCAATAATTAATAAATTGAGGCTTTATTCTTTTTTAAACTCTAATAGTTTAGATAGTTATTCTTCAAAAGATTTTCTAACTCTTAAAAAGAGCCAGAACTACCATTTGAAATACGATAGTATTATTTACCTAAACGGGTTAAGTGGATTTGGCTTAAAATCAACAGATTATTATGATAATAGTTCCAATAGATGTGGTGTTTATTCTATTAATATGTACATAGACCAACAACTTAAATACCAACTAAAATTTGATGAAATTGATTTTGAAACTAATAGACAAACAAATATTCACAAAGACTATAGTGCTTACCAAAAACAAAGAGAGAAAATCCATAAAATGTATATTCACCCTAACAATGATTTACAGATTTACAAAAAAAATATTGGCAATGGGCTGATTTGTTTTCAAGATACATTGATTCATGAAATTCAAATTGTTGTTGGAGATATTAAAAATAATATTTCTAGATTAAAGTTCTTTGTTAAAAATACATCTACTGGTAGTTGTGAAAATGATTTTTCATTTCAGAAAATTCAACCAACAAATATTTACTCTCCGGATAGTTCGATGTTGGTGGTAATGGATACCAATGCACTTTATGATGATACTCCAATTTATCCAATTAAAAAACAAAGTATTTATACTTTTAACAATTCTAATATTCCATTAAAAAGAAAATTTATCTTATCTATTAAATTATCTAAAAATGAATCTCTAAACAGAGACAAATTATTTATTGGAGAATTGACAAAAAACGGAAATATTATAAACAAAAATGCAGATATTTCAAAAGATTGGATATCGGCAGAACTCAATAAGTTTGGAAAGTATAAAATCTTTAGCGATTCAATCCCACCCAAGATCAATCACATAGGAAATAACTTCCAAAAAAATAAAAATCAAGAACTTGTATTTAAAATCATAGAATTAAAGAGTGGTGTGGATAAGTACAATGTTTTTATTGACAATAAGTGGGTACTTTCCAATTACAGTTCTAAGAATAATAGACTAAAAGTTAGTTTGGATAGATATGCTAATGTCTTATCCGGATTTCATAGCTGTAGAGTAGAAGTTTCAGATGATAGAAAAAATAAAACTGTTTTAGAATTTGATTTCAAAGTAAATTAAATATTAACATTCATTAAATTGTTATTAAATTTTACCTTATTAACATATAAAATGTTTTTCTTTATTGTAAATGTCTAAAAAGAAACAAAATAAAATATTTGTTCTCGATACGTCTGTAATCTTACACGATCATAATTCTTTACATTGTTTTGAGGAAAATGATATAGCTATTCCAATAACTGTTTTAGAAGAGTTAGATAACTTTAAAAGAGGTAATGATACCAAAAACTTTGAGGCAAGAGCATTTATAAGAGTTTTAGACAGATTAAGCAAAGATTTCACCCTTCAAGAATGGGTGCCTATCAATGGAATTGAAAGTGGGAAGTTTAAAATTATCATGGAAGATGAAAGTCTTACCAATAATGCTATAAATATTTTTGGAAATAAAAATGACCATAAGATTTTAAATGCTGCTCTAAGTCTTAAAATTTCTAATAAAAAATCTAAGATAGTTCTAGTCTCTAAAGACATTAATTTACGTCTGAAAGCAAAAGCATTGAATATAACTGCAGAGGATTTTGAAACCGGGAAAATAGATAGAGATAGTACCCTTTATAACGGCAAACAACTAATTGATAAAATTGATTCTAATTTTATTAACAAACTCTATAAAAATGGTCTTACACAAGATTTGAGTGTATTGAAAAATAGAATTATTTCTAATGGTTTTTACATAATGAAGAACGGAAAAAGTTCTGTTTTGGGTTATTACAATCCACATGAAAAACATCTAGAAAGAGTAGAGAAACAATATGCTTATGGAATAAAACCCAAGAATGCAGAACAAACCTTTGCACTTCATGCTCTATTAAATCCAGACATTAAACTTGTTTCTCTACAAGGAGTTGCTGGAACTGGAAAAACTCTTTTGGCTTTGGCAAGCGCTTTAGAGCAACATAATTTATACCACCAAATTGTTTTGGCTAGACCAATTGTTCCATTGAGTAACAAAGATATAGGTTACCTTCCAGGAAATGCAGATGAGAAAATTAACCCTTATATGCAGCCACTTTTTGACAATTTAAAATTCATTAAAAATCAATTTGGAAGTAAAGAAAAAAAGTATAAAAAAATTGAAGAAATGCAAGAGCAGGGAAAATTAACGATTTCTGCACTAGCATTCATAAGAGGAAGAAGCTTTTCAAATGTAATATTTATCATTGATGAAGCTCAAAATCTAACTCCTCATGAGGTGAAAACCATTATTACTAGAGCAGGAGAAAACACCAAAATTATTTTCACTGGAGATGTTTTTCAAATTGATACTCCTTATTTAGACGAACAGAGCAATGGTCTTTCTTATCTTATAGACAGGCTGAAAGGAGATGATCTTTTTGCCCATATTACTTTAGAAAAAGGAGAAAGATCTGAATTAGCTAATCTAGCAAATGATTTATTATAGGTTATAGGTGATTAATTATAAAACTGCACGAAAATTTGGATCTCTAGAGTTGTTGGCAAAACAAGTTGTTGAGGGCTTTATTACTGGATTACATCAAAGTCCATTTCATGGATTCTCTGTGGAATTTGCAGAACACAGATTATATAATAGTGGAGAATCGGTTAAACATTTAGACTGGAAATTATTGGCAAGAACAGACAAGCTATTTATTAAAAGATATGAAGAAGAAACGAATTTAAGATGTCATATTCTTATAGATTCTTCTTCTTCAATGATGTTTCCAGTAGATCAGCCATACAACAAATTTACTTTTTCTGTAGATGCTGCAGCAGCCCTTATTTTTTTAATGAGAAAACAAAGAGATGCATTCGGATTATCTATTTTTAGTGATGCATTAGACTTTTATTCTCCCGCAAAGTCATCTTTAACACACCAACGCTTTTTACTTTCTAAGCTTGAAAGAATTTTAGAGGATCAGAAAAAAAGTTTTAAAAATAAAAAAACAAATATTGCTAAAATGCTTAATAATTTAGCATCAAAAATTCATAAGCGTTCGTTGGTTTTTATTTTTTCTGATTTTATGGCCATTGATAATCCTGAAGATTTTGCCAATTCCATCAAACATTTAAGACATCATTTACACGAAATTGTAGTTTTTGATGTTTCTCATCACAATCTTGAAAATCAATTAAATTTAAAAAATAAATATTACAATGTTGTCGATGTTGAAACGGGTGAATCTATTAAAATGCATCCAAAGCAAATTAAAGAGAAATATATAACAGAAAGAAATTCTGTAAAAAGTAGGATTCACAGTTTGCTAAAACAACAAAAAGTAGACTTAATTAGCGCCGATATTGAAGTAGGTTTTGATCAAATTTTGCTAGAATATTTGTTGAAGAGAAAAAAAATATATTAAAAATCTATTTAATTGCTTGTTACTACAGACAAAAAAATTAAATTTACCATCCATTTGGACCGGTAGTTCAGTTGGTTAGAATACCTGCCTGTCACGCAGGGGGTCGCGGGTTCGAGTCCCGTCCGGTCCGCATAAGCTCTCCATATTTATGGGGAGCTTTTTTTTATTTTTAACTTTATAGTTTAAAACTATAAAATTTGAATTTATATTTATCAATAAAACTATAATATGAGCGAATCTGTACCAACGTTTGAAAATCCTCAAAATACTTCATCGAATTTGAATGAAAGACCTGTTTTACTTAAGGTTCTATGTATTTTAAGTTGGATAGGCTCTGGAATACAAATTATTGTTTCTACTCTTTATTCTCTGTTTATTAACGAAAATGTAAAGCAAGAAATGTTTAGTCTACTACCAAATCAAGAAATGGTAGATATGTACCAAGATATTTTCAATTTAATGGATAAAACTTCCATTTGGTATCTCATTTTATACTTAGGCAATGTTGCTTTTGTTTATATGATGTGGAATTTTAAAAAAATGGGGTTTTATGGCTATAGCTTAGTTCAATTGCTGATTTTAATGGTTCCTTATAGTATAAATCCATTTGATTTTAATCAACTATTGATTTCTGCCATATTTCCAATAATATTTATCGTTTTATATGGATTGAATTTAAAGCATTTTAGAAGCTAATTTTTGGCCCCTAGAAAAGTATAAGAAAGAATATTGGCCCCCATTTGTAGTGCTTTAGTTCTAGTTTCCTCAGAGTCATTATGAACATCTGAATCTTCCCAACCATCGCTTAAATCACTTTCATAGTCGTAAAAACACACCAATCTCCCCTTGTAAATAATTCCAAACCCTACAGAAGGCTTTTCGTCATGTTGGTGAATTTTTGGTAATCCTTTATTAAAATCAAATTTTTGATGGTATATGGCATGCGAATAAGGGAGTTCAACAAAATCTAATTCAGGGAATATTTTTTTAATTTCTTTTCTGATAAAAGGATCTAATCCATAGTTGTCTGAAATATGCAAAAAACCACCTGCAATTAAATAATTTCTTAGGTTGTTGATCTCTTGCTGATTTAATACAATATTTCCGTGACCTGTCAAATGAACAAATGGATAATTGAACAGCAAATTACTTCCAATTTCTACTTCATCGTATTTTGGATTAATATTAGTTCCAATTTCTTTATTGGAAAATTCAATTAGATTAGTCAATGCTGTTGGATTGGCATACCAATCTCCTCCACCATTGTATTTTAATAATCCAATTTTATATGTATAGGATTGCCCAGAGCCAATAAAAGTATATGTAAAAAGAACTAAAAAAAGAATATATCTCATAGAACCTAATATAATTTCTTATTTAAAATCATCAAATAAGAATTTATAATCCATATTGTATTCAATTTTAGAAAAATCATTTTCTTCATAAAAAAGCGGCTTTCCATACTCCATCATTTTCTTTGATTTTGCAGCATCTTTTTCTTTGTAATATTTAGCGTATTCCATTATCGCATATCTCAAAAATAATTGTTGAGATTCGGTCATATATTTAAGACTGAATTTATTTTTTTCATATTCTTCTAATTTTGGAATACACAGTTTTAAATATTCTTTAGCGTTGGTTTTATTTTTTGTAATTGTACAAAGAATCGAATAGAGTAATTTAGCACCAACATCCTCAGGGTCAATATCACAAGTTTTTTTAGTTAGTCCTACAGCTTTTGAGTAGGTCTTGACTGTTCCTTCCTGCAAATAATTTTCTAGTTCTTCAATTATATTTATTTTGAAGTCGTTTATAAATTCTTCAGCATCTTCTTTATATAGATATTCTTTGTCTTTTTTTCGATATTTTGCAGCATAGGACAAAGCTGTCTTTCTAGCTTTGGGAAATTCATCTGTGTATTTATGATCTTGACTCATTTCATAACTTGCTTTTGATGCAAACAAATAGGGAAGAGGATCTTTTTTAGTTTTGTCTTTAACAGTGTATTTTAAAGATTTATTGAAACAGTTTTTATAGTCTTCGTTTACATATAGTACCAATAAATTTTCATAGGTGTTATCAGTTTGAGAAATTAAATTATTGCTCAAAAAATTAACCATTACATATAAAATGGTTGCTAATAGAAGTTTTAATTTATTTATCATATTAAAAGACTTATCAATTTCCATGCCTAAATTTTAGAGTTCCTTATACAGTTTTTCTCATTAAAAGTTTCGTATATCCTCTATAAATAATTTAAAGTTGATAATTTTGTAATATGAAATGGATTGGAAATAGAGTATCTTATAAAGACCACAAAGATTTTTTCACTATGATAATTTCCTCAAAGACTGACCATTGGAAGATGTTGCTTATGCTTATTTGGCTCCTAATTTGGTTTTCTTGTGGATTAGTAATAATTGTTTATTTATTTTTCACCGATGAACTTTCTGACAGAAAGATTTATTTCTACACATTTCTAGTTTTTTGGACCTATTTTTTATATAAAGTTGTAAGAGTATTGATATGGAGACGATTTGGAATTGAATTTATTAGAATTGATGAAGATAAATTTTCTGTCAAAAAATCACTTTGGGGATATGGAAGAGCAAAAGAATTTATAACCAGTAATATTAAAAATATAAAACTGGCTCCGTTGGATGAAAAATCGTTTTCCAAAGTTTTTAACGATTCTTTTTGGATTGTAGGTCAAGGGACAATTATTATTAATGCCCTAGACAAAGAATACAATTTTGGATCTCAAATTTCCAAAGAAGATGGTGAGAAAATAGTTAAGGTATTGAATTCAAAAATCAAAAAACTAAAATCAGCTAGTTAATTCAAAAGCTACCGTTTTAATTCTTTTGGTTAGTTGATTATCAATAATTTCTTCTAATACCATTTCTTTTGCTGTTTTACTTTTCATTACTTTTTCTACAGTATTGATTTCACCTATTGGAATATTTTTTTCAAAACAATTAGCAAATAAGTCATCTGAAAATATTTCCTTGGTTTTCGTATTTATAATTTCAAAGAGAAGTTTTCGATCCTCTACACGTTGTTGATTGGTCTTGAATTTATCCATCCATTTTTTTTCAATTGAAATAATTTTTGAAAATATTTCAAATTGATGATCTGTTCCAATTGCTAAAACTAAATTCTTCTCGTCTAATGTTGTTACAACTTCTCCATACGGTGCAATATTTGGATGTAAGGTGCCAATAGGTTTTGCCAGATGTTGTGCCATTAAGAAATTAGAAGATTGGTTCATGAGCGATGCAATCGCAGTTTCTTCTAATGTTGTAGATACTTTGTAGGCTTTTTTTTCCTTTGTCTGTAATAGCATTGCGGTTAATATTCCTTCTTTTATTTGGTGTGCAGCAAGAACATCAATTAAAGCAACTGGCATTTTTGCAAATTCTTTTTCATTTCCAGTCATATTTATATAGCCTGTTTCCGCTTGAAGCACAATGTCAAAAGCTACTCTATTTGGATTGCTTTTAAATCCTCCTATATGTGCATATATTATGTTAGAATTTATTTTTTTACAGTCTTCAAAATTCAAATTGAACTTAGCTGCATCTTCGCCCTTAAAATTTGTAATCACTATGTCACAATTTTTTATTAAAATTTCTAGTTCTGTTCTATCTTTTTGATTGTTGAAATCTAAAAAAATATAGTTTTTATTATAATTAACCGAGCAGAAATAAGCAGACAAGTCACTTTTTTCTTCATTAGGAAGTTTCCATTTTCTAGTCACATCACCATTTGTTGTTTTATTCTCTACTTTAACAACTTCTGCCCCAAGTTCTGAAAAAAACATTCCGACTGCAGGACCAGCTAACACACTTGATAATTCTAATACTTTTAAACTCTTAAACATATTTGTTTTAATTAATGACTGTAATATAATTTCCTTTTAGCATATTTATTAATAAATTTCATTCTTTTAATGGCAAGTCAGAAAAAATTTGGAACTTTTAGTGGTGTCTTGACCCCATCCTTATTAACAATATTGGGGGTCATTATGTACATGAGACTTGGTAGTGTTGTGGGAAATTCTTCCAGCATTATACAGTTTATTAGTATAATATTTTTTGCTCATTTAATTTCTATAACAACAGGCTTAAGCGTTTCCTCCATTGCAACTGATAAAAAAATTGATAAAGGTGGTATTTATTACATGCTTACCAGAAGTCTTGGTCTTCCAATTGGAGGTGCTATTGGACTAACTATTTTCATTGCTACTGCATTTAGTATTTCTCTTTATTTAATTGGTTTCTCAGAGAGTCTAATTCCGGTCATAAACGAAGATTGGGCTGTAAATGGAATATCAACCAATAAACTTCGGTTGTTTGGTTCTATTGCTTTATTTATTGTTCTTGTAATTGCTTACATAAGTACAAGTTTTGCCCTAAAAATTCAGTATGTTATTTTGGGGTTAATTGTACTCTCATTGGGATCTGTTTTTTTAGGTTCTTCAGAGGGTTTAAAAATTGGATCAGATATCATTGAATCCCCAAGTTTCGCTACATTATTTGGAATTTTTTTTCCTGCAGTAACTGGATTTACAGCCGGTGTTGCTATGAGTGGAGACTTAAAAAATCCTAAGATTTCTATTCCATGGGGAACCATGTTATCAATATCCATAGGTTTAATTATTTACATATTACTCTCTCTTTTTATTTATTATAATATAGACGGAAAATTCCTTAGAACTAATAACAATGTATTAATTGAATTTGGTGCTATTCCACTTTTGGTTCTTGGAGGTGTTTGGGGCGCTACTTTATCTTCTGCATTAGGAGGTATTTTAGGAGGGCCACGAATACTTCAGGCTATGTCATTAGATAATATAACCCCTAATATATTTGCCAAAGAATCCGGTCTAAATAAAGAACCTAGAAATGCCTTATTTCTAACTTTCATTATAGCTGAAATTGGAATTCTCATAGGAGAGCTGAATGTTATTGCAGAACTAGTTGCTATGTTTTATATGGCAGCTTATTTATTCATTAATTTATCTTGTTTTTTAGAACAATGGTCTAGTCCTGATTTTAGACCAAAGTTTAAAATTCCTATATGGATTTCACTTTTGGGAGCAATTTCCACCTTGCTTTTAATGATTCAATTAAATCTTGGAGCTACTCTTATAGCAGTATTATTTATGATGATTTTTTGGTTTTGGTTATCAAAAAAAGACTTAGTCCTTGGGACAGGTGATGTTTGGTTAAGTGTTTGGAATACTGTAGTTAAAACTGGCTTAAAAAATCTTCAGAAAAAGACAGTCCATAAAAGAAATTGGCAACCAAATATTTTACTTTTTAGTGGAGGTACTACAAATAGGCCTCATTTAATAGACTTCGGAAAATCAATTATTGGAAGAGCAGGAATGGTATCTAATTTTGATTTGATTGAAACAAAATCTGCAAAAGTTCTATTTCCAAAGTCTCATCAAAACACCAAAGATGATACAATAACTGACGATTCTATTTTTCATAGGAAGTTATACTGTCAAAATATATTTAAGGGAATCGAATCTATAGCAACAACTTATGGATTTTCAGGTGTTGATCCAAATACCGTCTTAATGGGCTGGGCTAAGAATACTAAAGATCCAATTTGGTTTAGTGAAATGACCCAGAAGCTCAAAGACTTAGATTACAACATACTTTACTTAGATTACGATGAGAAAAGAGGATTTGGAGAATTTAGTTCGATTGATTTATGGTGGAATGGTTTTAATAAAGAAAATGAATTATCTCTTCAATTAGTTAAGTTTTTAAGATCTTCAAAAAAATGGAAAAAAGCTGTTCTTAAAATATACTTTGTCAATTCAAAAAACACTAATTCTGAAGATATTGAAGCTAAAATAAGTTCTATAATAGATAGAAAACGAATGAATGCAGAATTTCAGGTAATTAATAATTATTTAGAGCAGAAAGATATAAATGAATATATAAGAGTTAAAAGTCATCAAACTGATCTTATTTTAATAAAAATACCTGAACTTAAAGTGGGGACAGAGAAAAAATTTATTCAATCTTCAAATGACTTATTTGGTGAAATAGGTTCTGCATTATTTCTTGAAGCATCCAATAGTTTTCAAGAAGATTACAAAACTGAAATTAGTACTAAGACTATTAAAAACCCAAAAAACATTGTTCTCAAAGAAAAAATAAGTGGATCCTTAATTAGAACTCATGACAATAATTTTGACCATCAAACCAACTTTTGGCACCAACAACTAAAGCAAATAAATCAAACTTTTATAGACGATCTACAATCTTCTATTGTTAAATATGAAGAATACTATATTAATGTTTACAACAAATCTAAATTATTAGACGAATTAAAAATACATTTGTACAACACCGATAAAGTAAAAAATATAGCAGAAGATTTAGAGTATAATACGTTAAAAAATATTGAAAATTATTTTAGTTTAATCAACGGTTTTTTATCAAATATTCCTTCAAAAATTAACTTTAGGTATTCTTTAGAGTTTCTTGAAAATGAAAATTTCTTGCATAGTAATTTCACCCAAAAGCTAAAAACTAGTTTTTTGAATGGTGGAAAAGATACTTTTGTGACTTTACCAATTATTAAATTAATTGATTTCCATCTTAAAAATAATTTCGTACTTCATTTTAATCAACTTCTAAGAATTTTTGGTAGTATTCACATTAGATATATTAATTCTTACAAGGATTTTATAAGACAAGAAAAGAAGAAGGAAGTTCTTTCTGATTTAAATGCAGTTAACAGAGAGATTTTCTCGGAACTAAATGAGGAACTAAATTTATTAGTAACCAAGCTTATAAATGCTGTCATAAAAGATGTTGGTGAGAATAATGTCAAGTTATTAGTAGAAAATAGAGAAGATAATTTTAATCCTAAAACTTACAGGAAAAAATGGAACCAATTGGAGGAATTTCCTTTTGGATTGTCTAAGAATGTATTTGTGTTCCATAATTTAAAAGCTTTGTACTGCTGCTCTACCATAATTGAAAATTTGGCAATTAAGCAAATAAATGAGCTCTCCATTATTCTTAATAAAAATACTTTTATACAAATTGAAGAATTACTTAATCTTTCTTCTAAGAAATCATTACTAAAAAAACAAATAAATATTAATAATTGGATTGATAAATTAGAGAGAAGCTTCGGAAGTATTGTAAGATCTTTAGAACCTAATAACTGGATGATTAATAACGAGGATGTTTTTGAGAAAATACCTTCTGAAATTAATTTATATTCTCCACAAGACTTAGATAATTTTCTTACCAAACAAAATAATTTAATTGAAAAACAATTTAATTTAAAAAGTAGCCTGCAATTCTTATACAGTGAAAAAATTATATTTTCTATTAGCAGTGCTTCAAATGATTATAAAGAATGGTTATCAGAAGAATTTGAAGAACTAATTAGTTCTTTTAAACTTGTAGTATTTACTATGGATAATCAAAAAAGTCCAGAACTCTTGAAAGATGCTAAGAAAAAATTGATTTTAAAAATTGAAGAATTTGATAAGACCGCCAAATTAAAAAATGAGAGACTGAATTCCTACTTTGAGGATTTGAAAATAAGTACTAGAAAATTCTCCGATTACCATTTCTTGTTGTCTAACGAATCTAAAAAGTATGTGGAATCAAGTTCTTCCTCTTCCAAATCGACATTGGTTAGTATTCAAAATTTTATTTCTGAAAAATTCTTGTCATTTGTTGACTTGGTTTCCGTTGAGGAACCTCCAAAAGAACTTCGCTCACAGTCAGATAAAATTAAAATAATTAGAAATTTTGTTCAAGACTGTAATCCTACCAAAACTCAACTTGATGATCTCCCAAAATTATATCTTCAGTTATTTAATAATAGTTCAAAACCAAATAACTTTTTTTCTGGATTTATAGAAGATAAAATTTACAATATCAAAAAGTCTCTAGCATCAAAATCTATAAAAAGTCAAAATGTTATTGTGGTTTCTGGGGAATCTAAATCCGGAAAAACATATATTCTTAATAACCTTATTGAATCCTTGAATGAGATGAATTGTTTTGCGGTTGATCCTCCAAATAATATTTCTGATAGCTCAGTAGATAAGCAATTACCAAAACTGTTGCATAAGGTAAATGATACTTCCTCAAAATTAATTGATTTAGAGGAATTAGATAATGGCTCTATTGTTTTCCTAAATGATTTTGATTTATGGTGGAGAAAAAACACCAATGGATACAATGCGATTAATGATTGGCTAGAAATTTTTAAACGCTACGAAAATAAATTAGTATTTATTATTGAAATAAATAAAAACTTCCTCTATCATTTGAAAATTAATTCTGAGATTGACAACTATGTTTCAAAATATATTTCTACACTTGATTTTTCAAAGAAACAATTGGAAAGTATTGTGAGATATAAAAACAGTCTTGCGGGAATTGATATTTACAGTAAAGGCAATAAAATCAACTTTTCAAAGTCTTTAAGATCCGCGTTAAATTTTAATAAAATTAATGCTATTACCAATGGAAATATAGGTTGGTTTAATAATTTTTGGATAGCTTCAATAGTTAAAAATGAAACCAATAGTTTTGAATTTTCAAATGACTTTAAAACTAATTTTCCTGATGTTTTAAATAATGCAGAAATTATGGTTTTACTTCAAATTTTTCTGCACAAAAAAATAGATTTGAAATATCTTAAAGAATATTTCTCTGCTTGGGATGAGGCATTAATAGCTAAATATATATCTTTTTTTAAAGACGAGAATATTCTCTCTTCAGAAGGCAGCTATGTAGAGATTAGTCAATACATTCTTCCTTATTTGCATCTGTATTTTAGTAATAATAATTTAATTGCAAAATGACAGTATTGCCTTATATATTTAATTTTATTTTTCAGCTATTAATTCTTTTAGGATTAATTATTTTAATAAGAAGATTTTTGACATTTTCATTAAAAAGTAAGCCGTCTTATAAAAAGTATATATTTTTTTACGACGTCCTTGTTTACTTAATTTGGATCTTATTTATATTCATAAAGGTTGCAGATGTTGTTAATGAAAGTATTATAATCGCAGGTAGTGTTGTTTTAATATTGGTTGCTCTACTATGGGAGTATCTAAAGAATTTGTTTCTTGGGATAATTTTTGCTTTTCAGTATGGCTATATTTTAGGTAATAATCTTTTAGTGAATGGCAAAGAAGGGAAATTAGTTTCTTATTCTTCCTCTTATTTTGAAATTTTAACTATTAAAGGGGAGAGGCTAAAAATAAAATATAAAGAAGTTTTTAAGGGTAGTTTTGAATTATTTAAAGGTAATTTAAAAAGAGTGTATAGTAGAATACCGATTAATGAAAAATCAAATACAAAAGAGATTCAGCTTAAAATAATGAATCATCCACTTTTTATTTTAAATAATAATTTTGATTTTTTTCAAGAATCTGATCACGATGGTCAACGCTGGTTTTGTTTTTATTTCCATGTTATGGACTATAAAGATGCTGTAACTATAAATGAATATATTGACAATCTTTAGTCTAATAATTCTTTACCCTATATTAGTATTTTATTATGGGAAATACTTTTGGAAAATTATTTAAACTAACATCTTTTGGAGAGTCACACGGCTCTATGATTGGTGGAATTATAGAAGGTTGTCCAGCAGGATTAGAAATAGATAAAGATATAATCCAAAAAGATTTAGATAGAAGAAAACCTGGACAAAGTAAAGTAACCAGTTCTAGAAAAGAAGACGATAAAGTGCAATTGCTTTCCGGAATTTTCGAAGGTAAATCTACAGGAACTCCAATTGGGTTTTTAATTCCAAATATCAATTCAAAATCTAAAGACTACAGTAATATTAAAGATGTATTTAGACCATCTCATGCAGATTATACATATGAAGAAAAATATGGTTTAAGAGACTATCGTGGTGGTGGAAGATCATCTGCTAGAGAAACTGCTTGTAGAGTTGTTGCCGGTTCGATAGCCAAACAATTATTAAATAATTATGGGGTTAAAATTTCAGCATATGTTTCAAGTATAGGAAATATTTTCGCCGATGAAAAGAAGGTGGATTTAAATAAAGATTACGATTCAAATATTGTAAGGTGTCCAGATCCTAGTGCTTCTAACAAAATGATAAATTTAATTACTGATTTAAAATCAAAAGGAAACACAGTTGGTGGACAAATTAAGTGTGTTATAAGTGGAGTTGAGGCTGGATTAGGGGAACCTGTTTTTGATAAATTGCATGCAGATTTAGGAAAAGCAATGCTTTCGATAAATGCAGTCAAGGGTTTTGAATATGGTTCAGGATTTAATGGTTCAAAAATGACGGGTGCTGAGCATAACGATGAATTTATTGTTGAAAATGGTAATGTTTCTACTAAAACAAATAATTCAGGAGGAATTCAAGGTGGTATCTCCAATGGTGAAGAAATATATTTTAAGGTTGCTTTTAAGCCAGTTGCAACTATTATGAGCAAACAAAACAGCATAGACAAAGAAAAAAATAATGTGGAGTTGAGCGTTAAAGGAAGACACGATCCATGTGTTGTCCCAAGAGCTGTTCCTATTGTGGAATCTATGGCTGCTATAGTATTGGCAGATCATCTACTAAGAAATAGAACAAGTAAGCTATAAAATTTATGAAAAAGAAAATACCGCTATACATTCAAATTATAATTGGACTTGTCTTAGGTCTAGCATATAGTATTTTGGCCACTGTTCAGGGTTGGATAGATTTCACTCAAGATTGGATATCTCCATTTGGTCAAATATTTATAAATGCTTTAAAATTATTAGCAGTCCCTTTAGTTTTGGTATCCCTAATTGTTGGAATTGCCTCAATGAATAATATAAGAACTCTTGGTAAAATGGGAGGAAAATCAATATTCATTTATATTTCTACTACAGTTATAGCAATTATAGTTGGTTTGTTTTTGGTAAATACAATTCAGCCTGGAAAATTTATCAATAATGAAACTAGAGTAAAATTAGTTGAGAAATATTCTAATAAATCTCAAGAAAAGTTAGAGGTGGCAACTGCTACTAAGAAAAATGGTCCTTTACAGCCATTAGTAGATTTAGTTCCAAGTAATTTTGTGGTAAGTGCTTCCGATAATAGAAATATGCTTCAGGTAATCTTTTTTGCTATTTTATTTGGAATTGCTATGGTCATGATTCCCGAAAGCAAATCCAATCCTGCCAGAACATTTTTTGAAAGTGTAAATGAAATCATCCTTAAAATTGTGGATATTATTATGTTGTATTCTCCAATTGGTGTTTTTGCACTATTGGCTGGGGTTTTGGTACAGGTCTCGGAAGGTGATCTGAATTTTGCTTTTCAAATCTTGTCTGGTTTAGGAGTTTATAGCCTCACTGTAATCATAGGATTGGCTATAATGGTATTTGTAATTTATCCTTTTTTGATTAGACGATTTGCCAAAGTTAAATTCATTCGATTTATTAAAGCCATTTCACCAGCACAACTTCTAGCTTTCTCTACAAGTTCTAGTGCGGCAACTTTACCATTAACTATGGAAAGAGTAGAAGAAGAATTAAAAGTTTCCAAAAAAGTATCAAGTTTTGTATTGCCTTTAGGAGCTACAATAAATATGGACGGGACTAGTTTGTATCAAGCTGTAGCTGCAGTTTTTATTGCACAATCGTTTAATATTGATTTATCCATTACCGATCAGCTTTCTATTCTAGTTACAGCTACTCTTGCTTCCATAGGTTCTGCTGCAGTTCCAGGCGCTGGATTGGTGATGTTGACCATTGTTCTTGGTTTATTTCCCCAAATTCCAGTGGAAGGAATTGGTCTTGTTTTTGCTGTTGATAGAATTCTAGATATGTGTAGAACCACTGTAAATGTTACTGGGGATGCCACTGTAGCTGCTATTGTTGCTTTTTCAGAAAATGAAATTAAAATTGTTGATTAATAGAATTAACATATACTTAATTATTTCGTTTTTATTTTTTCATGGAAATTTTTTAGCGCAAGAATCACAATGCGATGAAGAAATTCCATCTAGTGTAGAAAAACTATACTCAAAAGCTAAGAATTATAAAAAGTACGATTACACAACCAGAGTTAAATTTCTTCTAGAAACTTTAAGTTTAGAAGAAGAATGTATCCCTTGTATTTGGGAATTAGCCAAATCTTCATTTAGAAGAAAATATTCTGTTGGAGGCAGCATGGATTTCCCAAAAAAATATTTTCTTGAATTAGAGCGTCTTTGTCCAACTTACCATGCAGATATTTATTATTTTCTTGGGTTAATATATTACCAAGATAAAAACGATTGTGAAGCAGTTAAATATTTTCAAAAATTTTTAGAATTCCCAACAGATAATAAAAAAAGAATTTCCTCTGTTTATTCCAATCAAAAATTATATATCAATTCTTCTTTAGAAATGTCTAATTTTTACTGCGATTTTTATTCAAATCCAGTTCCATTTAGTCCAAAAGTTCTTAAAAACATATCTTCATCTGAAAAAAATGAAATTCTCCCAGTTATTTCTCCAGACAACGAGGAAATATATTATACCATTGAATACGACGATTACATTAAAGGAGATTATGCTGTACATCATGAGCAATTGTTCGCTTTTGGAGAGAGAGAGAGTTTTAGAGACGATTTCAAAAAAGGTGAACCTTTAGAAAAACCTTTTAACCAAGGACCAAAATATGGAGGTGCTTCTATTTCTCTAAATAATAAAGAAATGTATATATGTGCTTGTATTAATAATGGTGGATATTTTAACTGTGATATTTACCTCTCTAAAAAAGAAAAAACAACATTAACTCTAAAAAAAGAAGGCATAGAATACGATACTTCTTTTTACAGGTGGTCAGCTTTAGAGAATTTAGGCCCTAACATTAATGGTCCTCAGACATGGGAAGCACAGCCATCTTTATCTGGTGATGGTAATACTTTATTTTTTTCGTCTGCTAGACCGGGTGGTATTGGCAAAACTGATATTTATTATTCAAATAGAAATGAAGACGGAACTTGGTCCAAAGCCAAAAATATTGGAAGACCGATAAACACTGAAGAAAGTGATAAATCTCCGTTTATACATACAGATAGTAGAACTTTATACTTTGTTTCTGAATCTACAGATTATCGTTGGGGTGCAGGCGGATTTGATATTTTTTATACCAAACAAAATCCTAAAACGAACATCTGGGATGAACCAAAAAATATTGGATATCCTATAAATAGTGAAGAGTCGGAAGAATCTTTAATTGTTAGTGTGGATGGACACTATGGTTATTTTTCTTCTACTAGAAAAGAAGGTTTAGGCGGAAAAGATATATTTTACTTTCAAATTCCAGAAAAAGCAAAGCCAGACAAAATTGTATTAGCAAAGGGAAAGGCAAATTTGGATAACGAAACAAAAATTGTCTTGAGAGACAAGCAAGGGAATAAAACAGATCAGGCTTTTAATGTGGACCAGGAAGGAGATTTTGTAGCTATTGTTAATGTTGAAAATATTGAAGGAAATGCATTGTTGCAGATAGAAAATGAAGGAAGTGCATTTGAATCTTTGTTGATCTCTGAAAGTGATATGTCCAATACGATTATTAAGGATAAGGTAATTGAGACAGAAAAAATAGAAAAGGGCAAGTCATTTACTTTAAACGATATTCTTTATGAGTCTAATTCCTCTAAGCTTAAAGAATCTTCAAAAATTGTTTTAGATGGTTTTATAGATTGGTTAAAAGAATTTGAAGAAATTAATATAGAGATACAAGGGCACACTGACGATATTGGTCCTGATAAAGCAAATCTAGCTCTCTCTTTGGACCGAGCATTTAGTGTAATGGAGTATTTATTGAGTAATGGAATTGAAAAAAATAGATTAAGATTTAAAGGTTATGGTGAAACAAGTCCTAAAGTTCCCAACAATTCAACTAAGTCCAGAGCTATTAATAGGCGAACAGATTTTTTAATATTTTAGATTATGTTTTTAGAAAGTAACGTTCAAAATTCACAACAGTTAGGATGGATTGAAGTCATTTGTGGCTCTATGTTTTCAGGAAAGACAGAGGAATTAATTAGAAGATTAAAAAGAGCAGAATTTGCCAAGCAAAAGACTTTGATATTCAAACCTACAACTGATGTAAGGTATAGCGAAAGTAAAGTTGTTTCACACGACTCTAATGAGATTATTTCAACACCCGTAAAATCTTCTAAGCAAATTATTCAATTATCTAAGGATATTGATGTGGTAGCATTAGACGAGGCTCAATTTTTTGATGATGGAATTGTTGATGTATGTAATGAATTAGCCAATAGTGGAAAAAGAGTAATTATAGCTGGACTAGATATGGACTATGAAGGAAATCCTTTTGGCCCTATGCCTAATTTAATGGCCGTTGCTGAATTTGTTACAAAAGTGCATGCAATTTGTACTAAAACTGGAAATTTAGCTAATTATAGCCATCGAATTTCTAAAAGTAAGGATTTAGTATTACTTGGAGAGAGAGAAGAATATGAACCATTAAGTAGACTTGCTTTTAAAGAAAATTTCAATAAATAATAAAAAAACATTGATTTTTTATTGAAAATGACTAAAAAACATCAAAAAACTATTAAAAATTGGCCAAAAACCATTAAAATGTGATTAAAAGTATTAAAAATTGAAATTTTATAAAAAATCAAATTTTAAATTCTGGCAAGGTTATATTGGTATTTCGGTTTTTGTAATATTTAATACAATTGCCATGCTTTTTTATCCTGGTGGCACCTATTTAGATCCAAGTACAGAAGGATATCACTTTTTTTATAATTTTTTTAGTAACCTTGGAGAGTGGACAGCTAGAAATGGCGAGATAAATACTTTTTCTGCCTCTTTATTTAATTCTTCATTAATAATATTTGCCATTTCTTATTTCTCGTTTTTCATTTCTTTTTTAAGCCTTCAAGTAAAATATATAAATAGTAAGTGGCTTCGTTTATTTTTAGTAGCTAGTATTTCTGTTTCCATTTCTTCTTTTATATTTATTTCTGTTTTTTCAGCAGAAGAAACCACTAAATTTTGGCATTTAGTATTTGTTAAAATGGCTTTTAGAACCCTTTTTATTCATGCTGTATTACAAACTTATATTGTAATCAAAATTCCAAAATTTGATCAATTTATATCATTTACTACTTTGGGCTTTACCATTTTACTTTTTTTATTTTTAATTGTTATGGATTTTGGACCTAGTGCTCATGGAAGCCAACAAGGTCTTTTTATCCAAGTAACAGCTCAAAAGACGATTGTTGCTGGGATTATGATTTATTTTTTCTTTCAAATAAGAACCGCACTACTTCTTTCCAAAGACGTAGGTTTTTAACTATATTGTAGGATAATGAAAAAATATTTCCTTTTAATATTAATTAGCTTTTTGTCTTATGCTAATGTTTTCTCGCAAACTGCCATTGATTCTGCCTTAAATAATATGAATGTAGATTCTATCCACGATTCTACTAAAATTTACAAGCTTTACCGAGCTGCATCTTCTTTCGCTTATGAAAATCCAGATTCAAGCAATAAACTACTAGATATTGGTTTAGATTATTTACAGAACTCGAATCAACTTTTTAAAACAGATAGTAATGTAAGAGTTACCAAAGATTTTTTTAGAGGATATTATTACAATTTAAAAGGTATATGCTTTTACTTATTAAACAGAGAACGAGAATGTCTTGAAAATTGGCTTAAAACAGAAAAAATTGCTAAAAGTCAGAACGATACTAGTTTTATGTTAAGAATCAATAATAACATTGCTATTGTCTATAGTACAACCGGTAGAGAGAAAGAGGCACTTAAAATTTTTACAGATCAAAAAGAAATCTACGAAACAAAAAAAGATACAGCGGGCATTATTACTTCATCCATTAATATGTCTACTCTTATTAAAAATAAAGATTCTATAATTTTATTATTAAATAATGCCTTGAATTTGGCACAAGAATCATCTTCTAATGACCATACTGATTATACCAATATATTTGCTAATTTGGCAGCAACTTATTTAGATACTAACTCTAAAAAAACATTTAGTCTTAAAAAGGCTAAAGCATGTCTCGACAGCTTAATTCTATTTGCTAATGAACAATCCGACGTCGAGTCTAAGATTCTATATTACGGTACTATTTCCGAATACTACATGTTAAAAAACCAATACAATTTAGCTTTAAAAA